>FWWM01001869.1_pt1 | contig 25814 bp, 27 predicted proteins | sample 2228351 | NCBI WGS metagenome assembly FWWM01 (sample SAMEA103939774, study PRJEB20133) | metagenome
TGTACGGGGAAGGTTTGAACGCTTTAGCGGCGTGGTGAATTTCGATGAGGAAAATCCGCAGAACTCATCGGTCGAGGTGCAAATTGAAGCGGCCAGCATCAACACGCGTGAGCCGCAGCGGGATGCCCACCTGCGTTCGCCGGACTTTTTGAACGCCGATCAATTCCCCTACCTGACCTTCAAGAGCAAACGCATCGAAGTGCTGGATGATTCGCACGGGCGCATCATCGGTGACCTGACCATTCGGGATGTCACGCGCGAAGTAACGCTGGATGTGGTCTTCAACGGCAAGGTCAAAAGCCCCTTTGGGTTCACCACGGCCGGCTTCAGCGCCAGCGCCAAAATCAATCGCAAGGACTGGGGTCTGGTCTGGAATGTGGCGCTGGAAACCGGTGGCGTGCTGGTCGGCGAAGAAGTCAACATTCAAATCGAACTGGAACTAATCCAAGAAAAGGAAACCGAACAGGCTGCGGCTGTTTAGTTGAAATGATCCCTTGATCACCGTAAATTTTCAGACCGGTTGACCTCCCATGAACCGGTCTGATTTTTTTAATTCTTTTGGATGGATTGTAAATCTACAAGAGGTAGTACAATAGACTAAGAAATTCAAAAAAATCGTTCAAGGGAGGTTGCGATGACTGCTTTGGGAAAAATCGAAGGGATTGGTGAACAGTACGCCGCCAAATTGCAGGAGGCCGGCGTAACCACGCTGGAGGACTTGCTGGAAAAAGGTAAAACCCCGACGGGACGCAAAGCGCTGGCCGAGACGACCGGCATCAGCCCCAAATTGATTTTGGAATGGGTCAATCTGGCGGATTTGTTCCGCATCAAAGGCATTGGCGAGGAATATTCCGACCTGCTGGAAGAAGCCGGTGTGGATACGGTGGTGGAACTGGCTCAGCGCAACCCGGAGAATTTGCTGGCCAAGATGACCGAAATCAACGAGCAGAAAAAACTGGTGCGCCGCCTGCCGGTGCTCTCGCAGGTGCAGGACTGGGTGGAACAGGCCAAGAAACTGCCGCGCCTGGTGGAGTACTGAAAATCAAAGAAAGCAAGTTCAGCGGTGTGGGGCTGATTTTGGTCGGCGTCATGTTTGCTGGCTGGAATTGAGCCAACTTCAGCCGGGAGAAAGGCTGATCGAATTTGCGCTGCATCAAAGCAGACCGGTGAATTGTGCGGTATCCTCCAAGCGATGGAGGAGTAGCCGAGATGGAAAAAATCCCAAGCGAAGTCTGGAAGCCGGGCGATTTGATCGCCGTGCAGCCGCAGGCAGTCGTCAGCCGCACACTGGTCAACCAGAAAAGCGGCACGATCACCTTGTTTGCCTTTGACGCTGGTCAGGGGCTGAGCGAACACACCGCCCCCTATGATGCTCTGACGCATCTGCTGGAAGGTGAGATGGAAATCCTCATCGCCGGTCAGGCCTACCTGTTGCGTGCGGGTGACATGATTCTCATGCCGGCCCACCAGCCGCACGCGCTCAAAGCCCACCTGCCCAGCAAAATGCTGCTGACCATGATCCGCTCGGCCTGAAGGTTTGAAAAATCCGCCGCTTTTGGTTAATATAAAACTACAAGTATTGACCGATGGAGGATTTTTCAAATGGCGACGAAGATCACCTGGTTTGGACATGCAGCCCTTGGATTGGAAACGGGCGGCTATCGTTTGCTGGTTGATCCATTTTTGAGCGGTAATCCGGCTGCCAGCGCCTCACCGGAGAGTGTATCGGCGGACTTCGTGCTGATCACCCACGGTCACGGCGACCATGTCGGTGATGCGGTGCAGATCGCCAAGCGCAGCAATGCGCTGGTCATCAGCAATTTTGAGATCTGCAACTGGATTGCCAAGCAGGGGGTCAAGACCCATGCCCAGCATTTGGGCGGCGGTTTTCGCCACCCGTTCGGCTATCTCAAACTGACGCTGGCGCTGCACGGTTCGGCGCTGCCGGATGGCAGTTATGGCGGCAACCCGGCCGGCTTTCTGCTGACCACTTTAGACGGGCAGAAGATCTACATGGCCGGCGACACCGGCTTGTTCGGCGATATGCGCCTGATCGGCGAAGAGGGCATTGATCTGGCGGTGCTGCCGATTGGCGACAATTACACCATGGGGCCGGCCGATGCGCTGCGCGCCGTCAAGTTGATCGCTCCCCAACATGTCATCCCGATTCACTACGACACTTTCCCCCTGATTGCGCAGGATGTGCAAGGCTGGGCGCAGCAGGTGGAGCAGGAAACCGACAGCAAGGTGCACATCCTCAAGCCGGGCGAAAGCTGGACGCTGTAAGTTGCAATAGGCTCACCCCCATCCAGGGTGAGCCTATCTTTTGGTGAAGGACAGTTCGTGTTGCGCTTCGGCACATGCAACCATGCCCGCAGTGCGCAAAGAATGCGAGGCGCAACACGGCTGGCTGATTCGGTTTGCTGTTCGGTCGGGTTGCTCGAAGGGGGTGTTTGTTGTTCGCGCCAACTTTACTTTAACTCGCGCGGCCGCCACACATTTTCCAGTTCGGCAATGATCTGGGGCGTCAGCGCGCTCCACGAACGCACGGGAACTTTCAGGTGGGCAATGGCGCTGGTGGGCAGGCAGTCCAAGTGATCGGTCAGCATCTGCAGCAGACTTTCCAGACCCGGGTTGTGACCAATCACCAGCACGGTTTGCAGGTTGTCATTCTCTTCCCGCAGGTCTCGCAGGGCTTCCAGATAGGCTTCCGGTTCACCCAAATACAGGCTTTGGATGTAAAGAACTTCGCCTTTGTATCCGCTTTTATCGGCGACCATCTCGGCGGTGCGGCTGGCGCGGACGGCGGTCGAGGAAATGATTAAGTCAGGAACCAGGTTTTTGTCTTTGAGCAGTTTTCCCATTCGCGGGGCGTCTTTTTCGCCGCGTTTGCTCAATGGGCGTTCAAAGTCGGGCATTTCTCCTTCTTTGAAACTGGATTTAGCATGCCGCATGAGAAGCAGGTTTTTCATAATTCCTCCCACAGGTTGAGTTAACCAGCGTTTGTGTGGGTTATTTATTTACAAAAATTAGTATAACACAGCCAAACCGCCGATTGAAGGTCTGGTCAATGCTTAAATAAAATTGAATGTAAATTGAATGGGGGAAGGCTGATGCTTGCAAAGGTCATCTTGAATAAACCTAGAAAATAATAAATTTTATTCAAATTACTATTGACAAAATTGAATAATAAGTTAAAATAATTTCAACAAGATTCGAAAAAGTCAAAGGGTGCGCGGTCAAACCGCGCCTGCTCACACAGGAGGAATGATGTACCCGATCTTAAGTCGCTGCCCGGTGTGTTCATCCGATTTGATGGTTACCCGATTGTACTGCGCTCAGTGCAACACAACCATTGAGGGGCATTTTCACCCCTCCGCAAATCCGTTTGCCCCGTTGAACAGCGAGCAGCTGCAATTTCTGCTCACCTTTATCCGCTGCGAGGGGCGTTTCAACCGCATGGAAGAAGAATTGGGACTGTCCTATCCCACCTTACGTAACCGCTTCAACGAAGTTCTGCGCGTCCTGGGTTTTGAACCGGGCCGCGAAGAAGCGCCCGTGCGCCTCTCGGCTGAAGACCGCTTGCGGATTTTGGATGAACTGGCGCAAGGGCTGATCACCCCCGAAGAAGCCCATCAGCGGTTGCTGGGCAAACGCGAAGAATCGGCCTGAATCGGGTACGGAAAGGAATGGAACGAAGATGGCAAACGCTGAAGAACGACTGAAAATTCTGCAACTGTTACAGGAAGGAAAAATTACCGCCGATCAGGCGGCGCGCCTGTTGGAAGCGCTGGAAACCAGCGCGGCCCAGGCTAAAGGCGCTCCCCGCCCGCCTTCGCCGCCCTCCCCGCCCGCCGCCGGCGGCGGACGCTGGCTGCGGGTGCGGGTGACCGATACCGATACCGGCAAGACCCGCGTCAATGTCCGCCTGCCGCTCAACTTGGTGGCTTCCGGCATCCGCATGGGCATGCGCTTTGCTCCCGAAATCGAGGGGCTGGATGTCAACGAACTGATGTCCTTCATCCAGTCCGGCGAGAGCGGTCATCTGGTGGATGTGTACGACGATGAAGACGGAGAGCATGTCGAGGTCTATATCGAGTGAAAATGGATCAGAAAACATCCTCGCACTGGCTGCGGATTTTCATCCCCATCTGGGCCGGACAGGTATTTTCGCTGCTCGGCAGCGGGCTTGTCCATTTTGCGCTGATTTGGTGGATGACCGAAAAAACCGGCTCGGCAGCGGTGCTGGCAAGCGCCGCGCTGGTGGGGCTGCTGCCGCAGGTCTTTCTTTCCCCCTTTGCGGGCGCGCTGGTGGATCGCTGGAACCGCCGCTGGGTCATGGTGGTTGCCGACGGCGTGATTGCGCTGACCACCTTTGGACTGGTGGTCTTGTTCGCCATCGGGCAGGTGCAGTTGTGGCATGTGTATGCGGCCCTGTTCATCCGCTCGCTGGGCGGGGCGTTTCACTGGCCGGCCATGCAGGCATCTACTTCGCTAATGGTGCCCCGTCAGCACCTTTCGCGGGTGGCAGGCGCCAATCAGGCCTTGAACGGTCTGATCAACATTGGCGCGCCGCCGCTAGGAGCGCTGTTGATCAGCGTCCTGCCCATCTTTCAGGTGCTGGCCGTGGATATTGTCACTGCCGGTCTGGCAATTTTGCCGTTGTTGTTCATCGCCATTCCCCAGCCTGTCCGCGAAGACGCTCATCTGACGGTGACGCCGAAAACGATTTGGGCGGATGTGCGTGGCGGTTTTCGCTATGTGGTTTCATGGCCGGGAATGTTCACCCTGCTGATCATGGCCGCCATGGTCAATTTTCTGCTCAGCCCTTGCTCGGCCTTCATGCCGCTGCTGGTCACCCGCCACTTCAACGGCGGCGCACTGCAACTGGCGTGGATGCAATCGGCCTGGGGGGCGGGGGTGGTGGCGGGTGGTCTGCTGCTGAGCGCCTGGGGCGGTTTTCGGCGCAAAATTATCACCTCCATGCTTTCGCTGATGGGAATTGGCGTGGGGGTGTTGATCACCGGCGCCGCTCCGGCGTGGGGGTACTGGATTGCGTGGAGCGGGATGCTGATTTCGGGTTTCATGAACCCGCTCACCAACGGGCCGTTGTTTGCTCTGCTGCAAACCAAAATCGAGCCGCACATGCAGGGGCGGGTGTTCACGCTGGTCAACAGTTTGGCTCAGGCGATGATGCCGTTGGGGATGATGATCGGCGCGCCGGTGGCGGAGTGGCTCGGGCTGCGGGCGTGGTATTTGTTCGGCGGGGTGATGTGTTTGCTGATGGGGATAATCGGTTTGACCGCCCGCATGATCAACACGCTGGATGATCAGCAGCCCGGCGGTAAGCGCATCGTCGCGGTTGCCGAGCCGTCCATTTCAACGGATTAATCCTCCTTCAATTTTCCCTACGCTACCGGGGCAGAACGGACACCTGCCCCGGCATGCCGTTAAGAACAAACCTTAACAATTTTCTAATCATTTTCTTATCTTGGTGTAGTAGGATAACCTCCGTCAAAAATCCTACTCTTTACCATCCATTTGTACAAAAAGGAGTGAAGAAGTATGAAGCGTCTATTGCCGATTTCACTGGTTTTGATGCTGATTGCTTTGTTCGTGTTGCCTGTTCCGGCGCAGGCGCAGGAGGAAACGCCTTCCGCCGGACTGACCATCTCGACCACCTACCCAAGCCAGATCATCGGCTTTGGCGAAGTGGTCACCCTGACCCTCAAACTGCGGGCAGACAGCCCTCAGCTGGTCAACCTGGAAGTGGAAGGACTGCCCAGCGGGTGGGAAGCCAGTTTCCGCGGCGGTAACCGGATTGTGGATGCGGTGTATCTGGATGGCGAAACCACGGTGAACGTGGATGTGCGCATCGAGCCGCCCGCCAACCCCGAAGCCGGAAAGTACACCCTGAAAGTGGTCGCCACCGGCCTCAATCAAACCGCCGAAATGCCCATCACCCTGACGGTCAAGGAAAAACTGCCCCCGCGTCTCTCGCTGGATATGGATGGTTTGCCGGTTCAACGCGGGACACCCAGCACGACCTTCCGCTACACGGTCACCCTCAAAAACGAGGGGGGCGAAGACCTGACGGTGGCTCTCTCGGCCGATCAACCGACCAACATGCAGGTACGCTTTGAATCGGCCGGGCAGACCGTTACCGAAATTCAACTGGCCGCCAACGAAAGCAAGAACCTGACCGTCGTGGCTGAACCGCTCATCACGCTGGAAGCCGGGCGCTATGCTTTCAAAATCTACGCCCGCGCCGGTGAGGTGGAAGCCAGCATGGACCTGGCAGCCGACGTGGTGGGTGAAGGCCGTCTTTCGATCACCACGCCGGATGGACGGCTTTCCGGTCAGGCAACTGCCGGGCAGGATAACCCGCTCAAAATCATCCTCAAAAACACCGGTACGGCGGCGCTGCGCGGCATTCAGCTCAGCTCGATCGAGCCCAGCGGCTGGTCGGTGACCTTTGATCCCAAAGAAATCGTCGAAATTCCGGCCGGTCAACAGGTGGAAGTGACCGCCACCATCAAACCGGCCGAAAAAGCGGTGGCTGGCGATTACCTGTTGACCATCAACGCCCGTCCGGTGGACAGCAAACAGCAATCGGCCGAGTTCCGCATCACGGTGGTAACCTCGACCCTGTGGGGGGTGGCCGGCATTGCGCTGATTGCCGTGGCCGTGGCTGCGGTGGGCATGGCGGTTTCCCGCTTCGGGCGGCGCTGATCCTCGCTTCCTTCAAGTTAATCTTCTCCTGTGGAGGTGAGTATGAGCGAGACCGTCCTGGAAACCCGCGACCTGACCAAAAAGTACAACTCCTTCGTAGCGGTTGACCATCTCAACCTGCAGGTTCAGGCCGGCGAGGTGTTCGGTCTGCTCGGTCCAAATGGTGCGGGGAAGACCACCACCATCCTCATGCTGCTCGGCCTGACCGAGCCGACTTCCGGATCGGTGCGGGTGTTGGGGCTGGACCCCACCCGCCAGCCGCTGAGTGTCAAATCACGGGTGGGTTACCTGCCGGATCAGGTTGGTTTTTACGACGAACTGACCGCCCGTGAGAATCTGACCTACATTGCGCGCCTGAACGCCATTCCCAATGCGCAACTGCCGGCGCGGGTGGAAGAAGCCCTCGAACGGGTCGGCCTGAGGGAGGTGGCCGATAAACGGGTGGGCGCTTTCTCGCGCGGCATGCGCCAGCGGCTGGGGGTGGCGGACGTGCTCATCAAAAATCCGCGCCTGATCATCATGGACGAGCCGACTTCCGGGCTGGACCCGGAGGCTTCGCTGGAGTTTCTGGATATGATTCGCGCCCTCAAACGGGAAGGCATCACCATCCTGCTTTCCTCGCACCTGCTCTATCAGGTGCAGGCGGTGTGCGACCGGGTGGGTCTGTTCCATAAAGGCCGCATGGTGCTGCAAGGCAGCGTCAACGAGCTGGCCGAGCGGGTGCTGGGCGGCGCTTACCGCATTCAACTGCAAGCCGAGGGCGACCCGCACGCCATTCAGGCGGCCCTGCAGCGGGTGGATGGCTTGCGTAACATCCGCCAGACCAGCGAAAATGGGTACGCGATGGAAGCCGCCAGCGACCTGCGTCCGGAGGCTGCTCAGGCGGTTGTTTCCGCCGGCGGACGTTTGTACAAACTGGATGTGCAGACCCAAAGTCTGGAAGAGATTTACAGCGCCTACTTCAAGGAGGTGGAACATGGCACAGTCCAATCCAGCCGTGGCCGCTAAAGCGGAACCTGCCGGCCGAATGATCCGTGAGGGTTCTCCGTGGAAGGGAATGTGGGCGGTGGTTGCCAAAGAGATGGCCGATCACCTTTCCAGTGCGCGCATGGTGGTGCTGGAAATTCTGATCGTGCTGGCGGCGATTGGCTCGATTTATGTCGCCACCCAGAACATCAGTCAGAATATCAGTCAGGATCGCTTCCTTTACCTGCGCTTGTTCACCACCGCGCAAAATCCGCTGCCGGCGTTTGTGGGCCTGCTGGCCTTCTTCATCCCGCTGGTGGCGATTGCGCTGGCGTTCGACTCGGTCAACAGCGAATTCGCCCGGCGCACCCTCTCGCGGGTGCTAGCCCAGCCGATTTACCGCGATGCGCTGCTGATGGGAAAATTTTTGGCGGGTTTGTTCACGCTGGCGCTGGTGTGCACGGCTTTGTGGCTGCTGATTTTCGGTTTGGGCATTTTGCGGCTGGGGGTGGCCCCCGGCGGTGAAGAGGTTGGACGCGCCTTGTGGTTTCTGCTGGCGACCATCTTCTACGGTGGCATCTGGTTGGCGCTGGCAATGGTCTTTTCGGTGATCTTCCGCCAGCCGGCCACCGCCGCGCTGACCTCGACCGCGGTGTGGTTGTTCTTCACCGTGTTCTGGAACATCATCGCCGGCCTGCTGGCGCAGTCGTTCAGTCCCATTCGAGTGGGCACGCTGGGCGAGCTGCTGGCGCAGGCCAACCTGCAATTGGCGCTTTCGCGCTTTTCGCCCAACACGCTGTATGCCGAGACGATGATTGCGCTGCTCAGCCCGGAAACCCGCTCGCTGGGCATTTTACTGCCGACTCAGATGGAAGGCGCCATTCTCGGTTCGCCGCTGCCGCTTTCCCAATCGGTGGCGCTGATCTGGCCGCAGTTGACCGGTTTGATTGCAGCCACGATTGTTCTGTTTGCGCTGGCTTACATCCTCTTTCAGCGGCAGGAAATCCGCGCCTGACAGCGGCCGAAAAATGACCCCCTCCCCCAGGCCGTTGACCGCGCTTGGGGGAGTTTCTTTATCCCATCCAGATTTTCAGGGCGACCAGGGCCGTAAACACCAGCGCCACGCCAATGGCCACCAGCGCCACCCGTTGACGGCTGCGCTGATTGACCAGACTGACCCCGTTGAAATCGGCCTGCACCGTCCAAACCGGTCCGGCTGACCAGGCAAACGCCAGTCCGCCGATCAGCCCGCCGAGATGCCCCCAATTGTCAATGCCCGGCGAAGCGCCCAACAGCAGATTGATGGCCGCAATCATCAGGGTTGAGGTGAGTAGATTGCGCGCGTTGCGAATCAACTGGCGGTTTTGGTAGAGAAAGACCGCCTGGGCGGCCAGCAGCCCAAAAATGGCGGTGGAAGAACCCAGCGAGGGGCGCGGCGTCATCATGAACGAGATGACATTGCCGGCATAGCCGGAAAGCAGGTACAGCAGCAGAAAGCGGTTGTGTCCGTAATAGCGTTCCAGATTGCTGCCGAAAATGAACAATGCATACATGTTGAAGGCGATGTGTAAAATGGAACCATGCAGCCACATCGGCGTAATCAGCCGCCAGTACTGCCCAAGCATAATTAGCGGATTGACTTTTGCGCCAAAGGCGGCCAGCAGGTCGCTGCCGGTGATCGTTTGGGTGAACAACTGCCCCAAAAACGCCAGCACACAGGTGGCAATCATAAAATAGGTGACGTAGGGCGGCTCAGAGGTTGGCCGCCGGAAAATTCTCACCGGCCCGCTGGGCGGGGGCGGCGGGTATTCATCCTGATCATATTGAGAATAGGGAGCATGATTCATAGCGAGTAAGTTCGGGGGTGTACTTTGAGGTGTTCGGCGGTGAGAATGGCTAGAATCTGGTCAATGGTCGTTTCCAGCCGGCCGTCGGCGTTGACCACGGCGTATTCAAATTCGGGCAGGCGTTTCATCTCCTCATGGGCGGTTTGGATGCGCTTTTTCAGGGTGTGAGGGGTTTCGGTGTGGCGGGCGGCCAGCCGCGCTTCCAGTTCTTCCATGCTGGCTGGCAGCAAAAAGATCATCACAATCTCCGGAAACAACTGCCGCAGACGGGCCGCCCCTTGCACATCCACGCGGAAGATGACATCCTTGCCGCTCTGCATGGCATCGGTAACTTCTCGCCTGGGGATGCCTTTGTAATCATCGTAAACCCGCGCGTACTCGATCAGTTCCTGATTGCGAATCATCTCCTCGAAACGCGGCGTGCTGACAAAGTGGTAATCTACGCCGTCCACTTCATTCGGGCGCGGCTTGCGGTCGGTAGCCGTCACGACCACATGCAGCGGCAGATTGCGTCGTTTGAGTTCCTGAATCACCGTATCTTTTCCAACTCCCGAAGGGCCGGAGATGACTACCAGCAGCGGATTTTGAGCGGGCATCAGCGAGGCAGGCGAATGCGGCATGAAGGTTTGTTTTCTCCTGTGAGTAGGCTCTAACGGTTTTCTTACATTGGTTTGATTATAATAGAGAAATCGAACTCTTTGATGAGTGGAGTGTGAGAATGCCTGCCTACGAGTATCGCTGTCTCGATTGTCGCAAACGGTTTGAAGTCTTTATGTCCTACTCTGAGTATGGGACACGGGAAGTTGCCTGTGCCCATTGTGGGAGTACGCACGTTCAGCGGCGGATTGGCCGGGTGCGGGTGGCTCGCTCCGACGAAAGCCGGTTGGAAAGTCTGGCCGACCCGGACAACTTGGCCGGTCTGGAAGATGACCCGCGAACGCTGGGACGGATGATGCGCCAGATGAAGAGCGAACTGGGCGAGGACATGGGCGATGTGTTCGATGAGGTGGTGGACCGGCTCGAAAAAGGCCAGTCCCCCGAAGATATTGAGCGTGACCTGCCCGAACTGGGCAGCGATGAGGGCGGCGACTTTGGCGGAATGAGCGATTTGGACTGATGGGGTGATTTCAGGGTTTGAGCAGCGCCGTCAGCGCTTCGTAGGAAGTCACCCAGGCGATGCGGTTGATGAATGCCGCCAGCGTAGGACTTTGGGCGCGCAGCGCGCGTACGGCGGCCGGCACGGGATCTTCGCCGGCAGCGCCGCCGGGTTGGTCGGCATAAGCGCCGTAAAAGGCAAAATAAGCCTGATTCAGCCGCCGGATGTGGTAGCCGTTTTCCCAAAACAAGCGCCGGCGCTGTTCCATGTATTCTTCCGCTTCTTCGATTTTGCCCTCCGCCAGCAACGCATCTACGGTCAGGCGCGTTTCGCGCATCTCGGCGCGAAAGTCGAAAGGAGGCGGTTCTGCCGGCTCGGTCGGTGTGGAGGGAGGGATCGCTGGCGGCGGAGGCGCTTTTTCGGGATAAAAGCGCTCGATCAGCGCGGCGCCGATTTCTTTTCCGGCAATCGAGGCAGTGGTTTCGTTGATCGTGCGCATTTCCGGCGAGGCGTAGTACAACGCCCCCAGCGGGCGCAGGGTGAGGGTGTTGTGAATCCATTCGTGGGCAATCACTTCAGCCAGCCAGTTCAAATCGGTGGTGCTCATTACCATGGTCGGATAGGTGCCAACCCCGCCAATCGCTACCACCAGCGCCGAAACATTCAATCCCTGTTCGACTTCCCGTTCCAGTTGTACAATTTGATCCAGCGAGAGGTCGGCAACCAGCGAAATGTCGGCATCCTGGCGGATGACTTCACGCGGCGAGACGATCAACGCGCGCGGCAGGCTGGTAACGTGATAAAGGGGCGGTGGCACGGGCTGACCGCCCACACCCAAACCCAATTCGGCAACCACCACGCTCAACTGAACCTGCATCACCGATTCCGCAAGCGGGGCATCCTGCCGGTTGATTTCCGTCACCAGCGCCTCCTGCTCGGCAAGCAAGCCGGCGGCAGCCTGCTCCGGGTTGGGAATGTTGGGGTCGGCGTAGATGGCGCTGATTTCAGCGCGCACCTGGTTGAGACGCTCCACCTTTTCCAGATAGCGCAGCACAATCCGGCGCTGCTGTTCGATGCTCAGAAAGCGCGGCAGGTTGAGGGCGGCCTGTTTCTGTTTGAGCAGCAGGGCGTCCAGCGTCCACGAAACATAATCGAACTCCATCCAGCGGGTAAAACGACGTACCCGCTCGACCGGATCGGCGGTGTTATACTCACTGCGCGCCTGTACGATGGCAAATAGCAGGAGGATGAACAGATTGCGCAGAATCAATCGCAGACGATTGTTCAACATTGTGCAGAAATTATACTCGATGGTTATGCACCGTCCTGAAAACGAAACGAGAACATGATAGACTCGTATAACGATTGTAGAAAGGCAGGTTTGTTATGAAAAGGAAAACGGTCATCTGGATTATTGTGGGTGTGGTTGTTGCCATTGCCGCTTATTTTGCGTATCAGTCCTATCAGCAGGCGCAGGCTGCCCAGAATTCGGCCTTCCAGACGGAACTGGTGCGGCGGAGCGAGCTGACCGCGCTGGTCGGCGCAACCGGTACGGTGCGCGCCAATCAGACCGCCGTGCTGGCCTGGCAGACCAGCGGTCAGGTGGGTGAGGTACGGGTGGAAGTCGGACAGCAGGTCAGCGCGGATGAGGTGCTGGCCGAGTTGAAAAAAAGCACCCTGTCCCAATCGCTGATTCTCGCCGAGGCGGATCTGGTGAATGCCAAAAAAGCGCTGGAAAACCTGTTGGAATCGGATGTTGCCCGCGCACAGGCTCAGTTGAATCTGGCGCAGGCGCAGGAAGCCTACAAGAAGGCGCAGGATCAGCGCGCCAGCAAGAATTTTCAACGCGCCAGCAATCTAACGCTGGACGAAGCCCGCACCAATCTGGAACTGGCCAGGCTTGAGCTCAAAGAAGCCGAGCGGGTGTACGATTTGTTCGATCACCTTGAAGTGGACAATCCCCAGCGCATGAATGCCTATTCGCGCTATCTGGCCGCCCAGCGCAATTTTCAGCGGGCGCAGGCTAACCTCAACTTTTTAGAAAGCCGACCGGACGAGCTGGAAATTGAAAAAGCGGACGCTAATTTGGCCGTCGCCGAAGCCAACCTGCGCGAAGCCGAGCGCGAATGGGAACGCTTGAAAGACGGCCCGCATCCGGATGATATTCGCGCGGCTGAGGCGCGCATTGCCGCCATCGAAGCCACGCTGGAATTGGCGCGCCTGCGCGCGCCGTTTGCCGGCACGATCACCGAAATCAACATCAAAGTGGGCGATCAGGTCAACCCCGGCAGCGTCGCCTTCCGCATTGATGACCTTTCGCGCTTGTTGGTGGATGTGCAGGTGCCCGAAATTGACATCAACCGCATTCGGGTTGGGCAGCCTGCCCGGCTGACCTTCGACGCCATTCCGGGCAAGGAGTACAACGGCAAGGTGGTCAAGGTCGGTCAGGTGGGTACGGCGGTAGCCGGTGTGGTCAATTTTACGGTGACAATTGAACTGGAAGACGCCGATCAGGCGGTGCGGCCGGGCATGACCGCTGCGGTCAACATTGTGGTGGATCAGATCGAAAACGCGCTGGTTGTTCCCAATCGCGCGGTTCGCTTGCGCGACGGCCGACGGGTGGTTTTTCTGCTCAAGGACGGCGTTCCCACCCCGGTGCCGATCACCATTGGCGCCATCTCGGATACGATCAGCGAGGTGCTAGAAGGCGATATTCGAGAGGGCGATGTGGTCATTCTCAACCCGCCAACCCAGTTGGAAGCCAACGGGCCGCCGCCCTTCGTGCGGAGGTAAGCGACATGGAAGACTGGGTCATTCAGGCTCACGACCTTCGCAAAATCTACAAAATGGGCGAAGTGGAGGTGCACGCGCTGCGCGGCGCATCGGTCAAAATCCGCCGCGGCGAAATCGTGTCCATCATGGGGCCGTCCGGTTCGGGCAAGTCCACGCTGATGAACATCTTGGGCTGCCTCGACCGCCCCAGCGGCGGACAGTATATTCTGGACAATGAGGATGTTTCCCACCTGAACAGCGATCAACTGGCGGTCATCCGCAACCGCAAAGTCGGGTTCGTGTTTCAGTCCTTCAACCTGCTGCCGCGCGCCACTGCTCTCTCCAATGTGGAATTGCCGCTGCGATACGCGGGGATTACGCGCGGCCGCGCCGAGCGCGCCAAACAAGCTCTCGAAGCGGTGGGGTTGGGTGACCGGCTGCATCACCGCCCGACCGAGTTATCCGGCGGCCAGCAGCAACGGGTGGCGATTGCGCGCGCCCTGATCAACGATCCGGCCATCATCATGGCAGATGAGCCGACCGGCAACCTCGATTCGAAGTCCGGCAAGGAAATTATGGAATTGTTGCTGCGGCTGAACCGCGAACGCGGCACGACGGTGATCATCGTGACGCACGACCCAAAAGTGGCTGAGCAAACCGGGCGAATCATCCGCCTGTATGACGGGCTGGTCGTGGAGGATGGACTATGAACCTTGGACAGGCAATTCTTGAAGCGCTGGAAAGTCTGGCTGCCAACAAACTGCGCTCCGGCTTGACCATTCTCGGCATTGTCATTGGCGTGGCGGCGGTGATTGCCATGCTGGCGGTGGGCACCGGCGCGCAGGATACGATTACCGGCTCGATCAGCGGGCTGGGCAGCAATCTGCTGTTCGTGTTTTCCGGCAACTTCAACGAAGATGTCCGCAATCCGCAGCCGTTGACGCTGGGCGATGCCGAGGCGATTGCGGATGTCTTTCAGGCGCCATCGGTGGCGGCGGTTGCTCCTGCCATTCAGGGCAACGCCACGATAACCTTTGGCGGCGAGCAGACCCGCACGCAGGTAACCGGCATCACCCCGGAGTATGAAGTGGTGCGCAATTACCGCCTGCTGGAAGGGGAATTCATCAACAACGAACACCTGCTGGGGCGCGCCTCAGTAGCCCTGCTGGGGCCGGATGTGGCCGACCGCCTGTTTGGCCGGCGCGAGGGGGTAACCGGCGAAACGATTCGAATCGAGGGTCAGCCCTTCCGCGTGCTGGGCGTGTTGGAGCCGAGAGGCGGCAGTTCGTTCGGCAGTCAGGATGATTTGGTTCTGGTGCCGTTCACCACCGCCCAAAGCCGGCTGATTCGCCGAAGCCGCGACCGGGTGGATTTGATTCTGGTGCAGGCGGTCAGCGCCGAAGCCGTGCCGCAGGCCACCGAAGAGATTGCCCAAATTCTGCGCACCCGCCACCGCACCGAATTGGGCGCAGATGATTTCACCATCTTCTCTCAGCAGGACTTCGTGGCTACCGCGCAAACCATTACCGGCGTTCTGACCGTGTTTTTGGGCGGGATTGCGGCCATCTCCCTGCTGGTGGGCGGAATCGGCATCATGAACATCATGCTCGTCTCAGTCACCGAACGGACGCGTGAAATCGGCTTGCGCAAGGCGATTGGTGCGCGCAAGCGCGATATTCTGATTCAGTTTCTGACCGAGTCTTCGCTGCTTTCGCTGTTCGGCGGGCTGATCGGGATTGGATTTGGCTGGCTGATTGCCTTTGTGGTCGGGCAGGTTGCTGCTCAATCCGGCACGCCGTTTACGCCGGTGGTGGGCATCAATGCCATTTTGCTGGCCACCATCTTCTCCACGGCAGTGGGGCTGTTCTTCGGGCTGTACCCGGCCAACCGCGCCGCCAATTTGGAGCCGGTCGAAGCGTTGCGATACGAATAAGCCAATCTTTCGCTAATGAGGTATAATGTCCATGCGGAGGCGCAAGATGTTGATCGCATATATTCAAAACGCAATGCGAATCGCGAAATACGAAATCCTCGAAGACGGTCAGTTTTATGGGGAAATTCCTGGCTTCAATGGCGTTTGGGCGCAGGCGGAAACATTAGAAGAATGCCGGGAAGAACTGCAAAGCGCGCTGGAGGATTGGATTATTTTGGGCTTGAGGTTGGGACATAAACTGCCGGCGGTAGGTGGTCTGGAACTGATACCCGAAGGGGCCTGAGTATGCCGGTTTTCGGACCGATTAAGAGGAGAGATTTCATTACGATCCTTCGAAAAGCGGGATTCAAAGGCCCTTACCCAGGCGGCAAGCACGAATTTATGGTCAAAGATGAACTTCGGCTGGTCTTGCCCAACCCGCATCGGGGAGAAATCAGCAGAGATTTACTAAAACGATTGCTTCGGCAAATAGGTTTATCCATTGAGGATTGGGAGAGGTTGTGAAGTTTTGGGATTGGATGTTTTAGCGTCTTGCAAGTCCGATTCTTCTCAAAAAAAAACAAAAACCAGAGGGCGTTGGGTTGAAACCCTCTGGTTTTTGTTGGATTGATTGGGATGGCGTTTGATTAGGCGCTGGCTTCCAGCGTTTTTTCCGGTTCGCCGGAGGCGCTGTCCTCTTTGCGCAGGGTGATGTCCTGATCTTCGTTGACATCCACGACGATGGTATCGCCTTCGGAGAACTCGCCAGCCAGCAGGGCGTCCGACAGGCGGTCTTCGATCTTGTTTTGGATGACGCGCCGCAGCGGGCGGGCACCCATATCCGGGTCATAGCCGAGGTCGGCCAGCAGTTGAATGGCGGCATCGGTGGCGCGCAGGCGGATGTTGTTTTCCACCAGCCGCTCGGCCACTTTGTTCAATTCCAGCGAGACGATCTTTTGAATGTCCTCACGGTTAAGGGCGCGGAAGACGATCACCGAGTCGAGGCGGTTGATGAATTCGGGGCGGAAAACCCGCTTGAGCGAGTCGGTCAGCTTCTTGCGCATTTCCTCGTAGGATTGTTTTTCCTCTTCGGCTTCATCCCGCTGCAGGGGGAAGCCGAGGCTGCTCTGGCGTTTGATCACATCTGCGCCAATGTTGGAGGTCATCACGATGATGGTGTTGCGGAAGTCCACTTTGTGACCGCGCGCATCGCTCAGGTGGCCCTCTTCCATGATTTGCAGCAGCATGTTGTGCGCTTCGGGGTGGGCTTTTTCAATTTCATCGAATACCACGATGGAATACGGCCGGCGGCGAATGGCTTCAGTCAGTTGACCGGCTTCTTCGTAGCCGACATAACCCGGCGGGGCACCAACCAGGCGGCTGACCGTGTGGCGTTCCATGAATTCGGACATATCCAGTTGGATGAGAGCATCCTCGCTGCCGAACAGGAAGCGCGCCAGCGCTTTGGTCAGTTCGGTTTTACCCACACCGGTTGGGCCGAGGAAGACGAACGAGCCAATCGGACGACGCGGGTCTTTCAGTCCGGAGCGGGCGCGCCGCACGGCTTTGGAGATGGTCTGAATGGCCTCTTCCTGTCCGATGATGTGTTTGCGCAGTTCATCTTCCATGTGCAGCAGGCGTTCCGATTCGGCCTGCGCCATTTGCATGACCGGCACACCCGTCCACATTGAAACCACTTCGGCAATATCATCGGCGGTCACGATGGGGCTGCTGCTGCGATCCCAGCCGGAGCGCAGGTTTTCCAGTTCGCTCTCCAATCGGGCTTCCAATTCCTGCAATTCCTGAGCGTCGTCATAACGGCCGTCTTCCAACGCCAGATTGTGGTTGGCGCGCACTTCGCGCAATTTCGCCATGATCTCTTTGGCGGTGGTAGCGGCTTTGCTCTTGTACATGCGCACCCGCGAGGATGACTCGTCAATCAGGTCAATCGCCTTGTCGGGCAGGTAGCGCTCGGTTACATAACGCGCTGAAAGACGCGCTGCGGCTTCAATGGCTTCGTCCGAAATTTGCAGGCGGTGATGTTCCTCGTAGGCGCTGCGAATGCCGTGCAGGATTTGGATGGTCTCTTCCACCGTTGGTTCGTTGACCATGATCGGCTGGAAGCGGCGTTCCAGCGCCGCATCGCTTTCAATGTGCTTGCGGTATTCATCCAGCGTAGTTGCGCCGATCACCTGCAATTCGCCGCGCGAAAGAGCCGGTTTGAGAATGTTGGCGGCATCCACCGAGGAACCGGCCGAACCGGCGCCCACCAGCATGTGGACTTCGTCAATGAACAGGATGGCGCCAGAAGCCTTCAATTCGTCAATGACGCGTTTGAGGCGCTCTTCGAACTGCCCGCGGTACATGGTGCCGGCCACCAGCGAGCCAACATCCAGCTGCAAAACGCGTTTTCCGAGCAGCGGAGCAGGCACATCGCCCTCGACGATGCGTTGCGCCAGTCCTTCAACAATGGCGGTCTTGCCGACGCCCGGCTCGCCGATCAGCGCCGGGTTGTTCTTGGTGCGCCGCGCCAGAATCTGGATGACGCGTTCGATTTCCATCTGCCGACCGATGACCGGGTCTAATTTGCCCTCTTCTGCCAGCGCAGTGAGGTCGGTAGCCAGTTGATCCACGAGGGTGGTTTTCTGGCTTTTCTGTTCCTGCCGTTGTTGGCTCTGGGCTGCCTGACTGCTGCGGGAAGCGCCCGATTGGGGGCTGCCGCTGCTTTCTTGCAGCACACGGCGGGTTTGGCGGCGGATCTGTTCGGGGGTGATGCCCAGTTTGCGCAGGACGTCCATTGCCCTGCCCTCGGTTGAGCGGATTAACCCTAACAGTAAATGCTCGGTACCAATGTAATGATGTCCCATCCGGCGGGCTTCGTCAATGGCAAATTCCAGCACCTGCTGGACTCCCGCTGAAAGGTCAATTTTTCCGCCGCGATATTGCCCGATGCCGCTCAACCGTTCGACCATTTCCTGAACCCGATCGGGTTCCAGTCCAAGGTCGCGCAGCACACGGCCGGCAATCCCGCCTTCTTCTTGAATGAGCCCCAACAACAGATGCTCGGTGCTGATTTGCGGCTGGCGCATCCGCTCGGCTTCCTGATGGGCCAGACTCAGCACGCGGCGTGCTCGTTGGGTAAAACGTTCCATGCTGGACAAGGTGTAATCCTCCTTAACCTGTCAAACCATTCGCTTGCTTGAATGGGCCAATAACGCTGGGGAATGTTCCCCGAAGATCGCGCTGCTCCATGCAGCAGTTACTCGGTTTCTTTTTTATGATTCTACCAGAGTTTAAGGGCTTGTCGAGTCACCCTTTTGAGGGATTGTACAAGGCTTGGGGATCATGGGGTGGCTTTGTCAGCCAGAAAACCCAAACGGCGCGGTTGAAAACCCCGGCACATTTCTCCGGTAAAATACAAGCAGATGAATGCTTCCCGTCCTTCCCCCATCGGCTACCTGCTGCCGCGTTTGGCGGAGTTGTTATTTGCCGTGCTGCTGTTCGGCTTGATGAGCATAGCCCCGCGCATGCTCAATCAGGATGGCGACACCGGCCGGCATCTGGCGGTGGGGCGTACCATTCTTGCGACCGGGCAAATTCCGCGGGCGGACATTTTCTCTCACACCCTGGCCGGGCAGCCGCTTACCCCGCATGAGTGGCTGGCGCAGGTCGTCTTTGCGCTGGCTGACGGCTGGCTGGGGTTGAGCGGTGTTGTCCTGATCACCGCGCTGACGCTGGCGGCAGCCTTTACGCTGGTTTATGGGGAAGCTCGCCATCGCAGCCGGATGCCGATTCTCGCCCTGCTGGTGACGCTGATCGGGCTGGCGGCGGCCAGTTTGCACTTCCTCGCCCGCCCGCACGTCTTTACCATTCTGTTCAGTGTCCTGTGGGTAATGCTGCTGGAACGGTTGCGGGAAGGCCGCCGGCTTTCACCGCTGTGGCTTGGCTTGCTGATGCTGATTTGGGCCAATACGCACGGCGCGTTCATCGCCGGTTTTGTAATCGGGGCAGCCTTTTTTGTGGAGGCGTTGTGGACAGACCTGCGCCAAAGGCCTTTTCGCCTTTCGCCGCTCAGCCGAACCTTGCTGATCGGCGGCGGACTGGCGCTGGCTGCTTCGCTGATCAACCCGGCCGGCGTTGGGGTGTGGAAAACCGCCTTTGACTTTTTGAGCAGCCGCTATCTGGTCGGGCATACCCAGGAGTACCTGCCGCCCAATTTTCAACAGGTCGCTTTCTACCCGTTTCTGCTGATGATTGGCCTGTCGGTTTGGCTGGTGGGGAGCGGGCGAGTCCGTTTGCCGCTTGCCCAGCGACTGCTGCTGGCCGGTTGGACGGCGATGGGGCTGGTCAGTGCGCGTAACATTCCGCTGTATGCGGTGGTGGCTGTGCCGATCCTCTCCCAAGCGCTGACGGAGGAAGTGCGCAGGCGCGGCTGGGAGAAAATCGAAACGGCGCTGGCGGCGGTCGAAGCGCAGCTGCGCGGGGCGGTTTGGATTCCGCTGAGCGTTGCGGCTTTGATTCTCTCGCTGGCGCTCATGCCGGCGCTGGGCGAACGCAGCCGCTTCGAGGCGCAGGTCTTTCCGGTGGCAGCGGTGGACTGGATCGAACAGCACCCGCAAGACGGGCGCATGTTCAACTACTTCCCTTGGGGCGGTTACCTGCTTTATCGCCTGTACCCGCAGTACCGCGTCTTCATTGACGGGCAGACCGATTTTTACGGCGAGGCGCTGACGCGCGAGTACGAAACCGTGATCAGCCTTGCGCCGGGCTGGGAGCAGACGCTGGCGCGCTACCAGGTGGACTGGGTGATCATTCCGGCCGGCCAACCGCTGCGCGCCGGCTTGGCGGCAGCCGGCTGGCAGGAAATTTACCGCGATGAAACAGCGGTCATCCTGCGGCGCTAGGGGTCAGTCGGCCAGCAGGTAAGCCAGAATCCAGCGCGTGGTGGCCAGCAGCGCGTCCAAATGGGTGCGCTCGTAATGATGGGAAGCATCCACACCCGGCCCGATCAGGGCGACGCGCAAATCCGCACCGCTGCGCAGCAGCGCGCCGCCGTCCGAGCCGTAATAGGGGTAAATGTCCACTTTGTAGGGAATCTGATGCTGTTCGGCCAACTGGCGCAGGCGGGTGCTGAGGGCGTGATCGTACGGCCCGCCGGAGTCTTTGACGCACAGGGTGGCATGAAACTCGTCCGAGGTTTGCCCTTCGCCGATGGCGGCCATATCCACGACCACCAGCTCGCCGACTTCGGCGGGGAAACCGGTCGAAGCGCCGTGCCCGACTTCCTCGTAGTTGCTGATGAGCGCGTAGGTGGTCTGCTTGGGGCGCAGTCCGGCACGCTGCAAGGCCTGAAAAGCGGCTACAATGCAGGCTACGCAGGCTTTGTCATCCAGAAAGCGCGAGCGGATGAAGCCGTTTTGCGCTTCCACGCGCGGGTCAAAGGCGATAAAATCGCCCACCTGAATGCCGAGCGCGCGGGTTTCTTCGGCGCTGGCAGTGCGAACATCCAGCCGGACTTCCATGCTGGACTCGTCGCGCGGGGTGGAGGAGACCTTTTCGCCATACACATGCACCGAGGCTTTTTCCGGCAGGACGCTGCCGCGGTAGGCTTTGCCGTCCACGGTGAAGACGGTGCAGCCTTCGGCTTCGATTGCATTCCAGGGAATCCCGCCAATGCGTGTCAGACGCAGGCGGCCGTTGGATTTGATTTCCTTGACCATGCCGCCCAGCGTATCCACGTGGGCGGTCAGGGCGCGCGGCTGGAGGGCATGCTCGCCGGGAAAGACCGCCAGCAGCGCGCCTTTGCGGGTACGCAGGTAACTCAACCCGTTGATGGATTGCAGCGCAGCTGCCGTATAGACAATCGCTGACTCGGTGTAACCGGACGGGCTGGGGGTATTCAGCAAGCCGGTCAGAAAGTCAACCAGTTCCTGACTGTTGATTTCGGGTAAGGGGTTCATATCCTTCCTTTTTTAGGAGCGGTTTCAGGCTGATGCAGGGCCGGGTGGGATGTCTTCGAAGGCGGCAATTTTCTCGCGCCAGTGATCGGGGATGGGAATACTGCGGTTCTGGTGGAAATCGTAGGCAACCATGACGATCTCAGCAGTGGCTTTCACTTCTCCGCTTTGCTGATTTTCGATGACATATTCGGTCTGAAAGCTTTTGCCGCCCAGGCGCGTTACGCGCATACCCACCCGTACCGGTTCATTGAGCTGAATGGGGGCGCGGTAGGCCACATGAACATCGGCTACGATCATGCCAAGGTTGAAAAAGTCCTTGCCATCGAACAGGCCCAGGTTCTGAACATACGCCAGCCGGGTCTGCTCCAAAAAGACCAGAAAACGAGCATTGTTGACATGCCACTGTGGGTCGAGGTCGCCGTAGCGAACCGTGATGGGGTAGTAGAAACGGAAATTGGCCATGCGCCAATTTTACCGGAATTTTATAAAAATTGTCCAGCAAACGCAGAATGTCAACTGGAATGGTGACCTCTGTCACTTGCACCCACACATGCTTTTTCATAAACTGAACATATAACCAGAGTATTCCTACCCAAATTGAATATTGAGGATCGAACGAGATGCAAATCACACGTCAGGCAGATTACGCCCTGCGGGCCATGTACTATCTTGCCAAACTGGAGCCCAATCAACGCGCTGCAACCAGCCAGATTGCCGAGGAACAACGCATTCCCCCCTCTTTTCTGGCAAAGATCATTTCGCAGCTTTCGATTGCCGGTTTGATTCACACCTCACGCGGCGCGCACGGGGGGGTGACGCTGGCACGCCCTGCCGAGGAAATTACCATTCTGGAAGTGGTGGAAGCCATTGACGGCCCAATTGCGCTGAACGAGTGCACCTACTCCAAGGATGCCTGCCCCTTCGGTGAAGACTGCCCGATTCGTCCGTTGTGGTGCGAGGCGCAGGATCAACTGGTGGAAAAACTGCGCACGACCACCTTCGGGGCATTTGTCAAAGCCGCTGTCTGAGCGCAATTCGCGGGGAGATTGCCGGTATGCCGGAGGGGTTCACCCTCAATCGAGGCTGGCTGTTGGCGCTGAAAGACGGCCGAGTCGTTGTGGATTGGGGAGAAGGCATCTTTCAGGATATTACCAGTGGCCAGTTCATCGAGTCGGTGGATCTGATCGGCAGTCATACCGTTCGGGTTGAGGAACTGGTCTGGTTGAAGCGCACCGGTCAGGTGCTGGACTTCGATGAGGCGCAGGTGTTTGTGAGCAGCCTGCCCGAACGCCAGCGCAGGCCGCTGGATTGAGCCGGCCGGCTGATGCGCCTTAGGGGCTGCCGCGCAGGGTCTGTTCCAGCCCGTCCAGCGGCAGCCGTGAGGTCATATCCAAACTGAGGGGGGTAACCGCCACCTGTTTTTGAATGCGCAGGGCGTATACATCGCTGTCCGGTTCAATTTCATCCGGTTCTACCTGAATGATAAAGTCCACATCGGCCGGGCTTTCCAGCCCGTCCTTGCGTTTGGAAACGGGGGAGAAATAGCGCTGCCGGCTGAGCCGGGTCACCTGCCACGGGGTTTGCGGGGTGGCGGAAGCCGGCACTTCGACTTTCAGCACATCCACATCCGGCTGGGGGGGCAGATTGAGCAATCGCTCGGCAAAGTAGGCGGTGAAGTAAGCCGCTGTGGAAAAATCCACCTCGGTCGAGTGGGAGTAATACTCGCCGCTGGGCAGTTCGAGGGAAACCGCCAGCGCCGGAATGCCAAAACTGGCCGCCTCGAAGGCGGCCCCCAGTGTGCCGGAAACGGTGATGCCGCTGCCGACATTTTCACCGTAGTTGATGCCGGAAACGACCAAATCGGGCTTGCGCGGCATCAGATCGAGGATGGCAAACATGACGGTTTGGGCGGGCGAACCGCCGATGGCGTAAGCCGTCCAGATTTGACGGCCGATTTGCAGTGAGCGCGGGGTGATGATGCCATCCGCTTGCAGGGGATGGCTGCGCCCGGCGCCGCTGTACTGGTCGCGCGGCGCGGCAACGGTTACAAAACCCAGGCGGGCCAGCGCTTCGGCAGCCGCCCACAGGCCGGGCGAGTCGATGCCGTCGTCATTGGTCAGAAGAATTTGTGTACGTGTGCTGCTCATGGGCAGGATTGTACTACAAAAAGGCGGCCTGCTGAAACAGAGAACCGCCCTTGCGGGCGGTTTCTGCCTTTCTTTGGCTGCGGCAACCTTTATCGGGAACCGAGGAGGGATGCCGCAGCCATACGCTTACTACTACTATCTGCCATTGTCAGCATCACCTCCTCTTCGTTAGGATGGCGACTGTTGAGGTGGTGCAAGCCACCGTGAATGTAAATTGAGTATGTCATAAAGCCGCCGAAAAGTCAAGGATGATGTCGCGGGTTTGTGCGCTCTTTCTTGATGCGAGAGGGGGGATGAAGGGTTGGACTAAACGTAGAGATATATTTTGGGTTGCTATAAAGAGATTTCCTCGATAGAAGAGTATAGTTGATGCCAGTAATTCTGTCTAATTCTAAACTTCGTTCCATGATTATGGCCTGTTCGCGCGTCAAAGTCCACTAAAATTACCCCTTCTTCAACGCATTTCAGAAAAGCATCAAATGAAAAACCAGATAATATCAAAAGTTTCACGTATTTGAAGTACTCGCGCCGCTGCTCGATCCTTGTCTCTGCAATTATGTAGAAGCAATTTTTGACCTTTGAACCTATCTCGTATCTCAAATCATCTAGTCCCCAGTATGGCTCGGGATTGAGAGGACCAAGCCCTACTCGATGATTGACCTTTTCTAACCATTCAGCTATTTCCGGATTGGAAACATCAGATTTCGATGCATCAAAAATAAAGCGAAGCTTTCCTTGCGGTCTATCTAGTATCAATCGAAATCCTCGGTTTGTAAAGTTTGTAGCACTTACGGTTGACCTGAAACTTTTCTCAGAAATAGGATATTTGTTCCCTGCTTCTTTATGCTTCCATCCATAACAGGGTAGCAGAAGATTGGCTACTATCTTTAGGCTCTGTGGCGAAGGCTCTAAATGTTTTAGAGTAACTAACGAACTTGTGTGCAATCTTTGTCCCTTGAGTTCCCACTCTTGCATATTCGGAATAGGGAGGTTGTTTTCTTGTAAGCCGAGTAATTCTTCTAAAGTGTTGCCAACAGCACCATCGTTACGAGAATATGTGGTATTTTTGACGCTTCTATGCCATCCTCTTGCACTGATCTCACGAATTCTTTCTATCAACTCATCTTTGGTGTAAAGTTTCATCTCGGTGGTCTCCAAAAGTCCAATAGATACTCAAACGTTGTGCCCATTGTGATGTAATTACTCGGCCACCCAAATATACCTATCTTGTTTACGATATTAGTCCTATCCCAAATGATAATGTTCCTGAGTTCATACCCGCGCTTTCGCAATTCTTCTATAAGAGCAACATGTATTGTTATTCGCTGATTTTCCCACCACATGTCAGGAACATTGATCACACAGTGAGCTTTCGGTCTAAGCAAAGGCAGGAGTGCCTCGAAAATATCCCCAATCGCTTTGGTGTATTCTTCAAGCGGCATGGTGCCAAGGTCGCGTGGATCTTGCGAGTACTGCTCCACTCTTCCAAATTGTCCATTCTGCCGGTTACGCCTGGATTTGTTAAGACGCTTTCTGTTCAATAAGTTAGCGTACGGTGGAGATGTCCAAATGAGACTAACGGTTTCAGTATCTAAATAGACCGGAATATTGATTGCATCATCCTGTATGGCTAATTGTTGGGTACGATTGAACAGATTGACAGAGGACAAACGTTCGGCGCAAATGTCAATGTATCTATCTTGAAGATCAAAACCAATTGCGTTTCGATTTAAGTCCCGAGCTGCTACCAAGGTTGTACCGCTGCCTACAAACGGGTCAAGAACGAGTTCGCCTTCATGGGTAAAAAGACTGATCACTCTCTTGGAAAGCGCAATTGGGAATGTAGCAGGATGAATCTCTTTGTCTCGAATGTCTCTGCCTTCGTAAACGAATTGCCAAACCCCGATCTGACACTTGATCCATTCTTTTGCCGTCATGCAGTTTATATGAGAGGGTGGACACGAGCAGGTTCTTGTATATTCGATTGGTATCCTGTTTCGATATAGGGCTTGAGACTCCCTTATGGTCAACGGTAATCCCAATCTCACATTTTCATCCATATCCAGAATTGCCTCCATCCTTTACGGAACTACGATTTATCCAGCGCGGTGGTTTGCATTTCACCTAAAACTTTAACCCTAGAGGAGTGTATTTGTTATGGGTTGTGTATGGAAACCTGCTGTCAGCAAATCTTGAAATATTATACACTGTTCTCGGTTAGGTATAATCTCGTACCAAAAAGCCTTGCATCGGTGCTCGTTCGCCTGTAGCCTCAAGCCGAACTTTCCTCTCAACAGCGTGGCTTGCGCTGCTCTGCGCGGCTTGCTACAATACAAACATGATCCAACGCATGCAGCGTTTGCGCTTGCCGCTGGCGATCGG
>FWWM01006028.1_pt1 | contig 25805 bp, 31 predicted proteins | sample 2228351 | NCBI WGS metagenome assembly FWWM01 (sample SAMEA103939774, study PRJEB20133) | metagenome
TACTTGACGAAGATGTTGCTCCTTCAGATCGGTCCCTACAGCCTTGACCTCTATGAAGGCGAAGGGCTTTCTGTCCTCCACCAGAGCAATGTCCACAAAACGACCGCGCACAGCGTACTCTGTGGTGAGGTTGTCCCGCTTGTCGTACCCAAACAAGTCGGAGAGGATGTCCGCGACCAGGATGACTGTGTCCGCCTCGTTTGCGTCCTGGTCTTTTAAACGCTTTACGCTGAGCTGATACCTCTTGAGCTGTTCACTTATACGGCGAGCCCACTTAACGGGAATGCTGACCACGGGTTCACCTCCTTACTGTCCGGAAGCGGTTCACAGCGTAAACTTTGCCTACCACTTTGACCTCATCAGGGCGGACTGCGGGGTGCTTCGGGTTCCACGGCATGAAAACCCACTCCCCGTTCAGTTTCCTCGCTTCCTTCAACGTGTAGCCGTCGCCAACGATTTCCAGGACATACAGGCCGCCAGGCTTCAGCTCCTTGACCGAGGTGTCCACGAGAACCATATCTCCCTCGCGAATGGCGTCCTCGGTTCCGTCGTCCATGGAGTCCCCGGAAACGAAGAAGATGGCAGTAGTCGGCCTATACAGGTCTGCTGGTATCGGATACTCAAAGGGTTTCCCAGCGGCGGCTTCCCCGAGGACGGGAGCTGTCTTCGTAGTAGCTGGGGCAAGCGTCGCTTTGAGAACGCTTTGTTCCACGTCGGAGAAGAGTTGCCGGAGGTGAATGGGGTCCAGCTGGAGAGCCCGAGCCAGGCCGACAAAGTTGGACACCTTCATATCCCAAATGTCCTGCCGTCCCTGCTCCAGCTTAGCGACCAGGCTGGGCGACACCCCTGCCCGCAAAGCCACCTCCTCCTGGGTGAGCCCGAGTTCTTCCCGCCGCGCCTTGAGCAGTTGCCCCATCTTCTTGCTCTCCACGGCTTCCACCATTTCACCCTCCTTCTTATATTGAGGGTATCACCCTCTTGACAAAAGGTCATGCACGATATTGAGGGCTGGGGTATCCGTACCATATTGACAGAAGACCATCAGCGTAGTATGGTGTAGCCATGAACCGACAGGCGCTGCGGAGGATGAGACGCCTGGCTGGTCTGAGCCAGCACAAGCTGGCCCGCTCCGCAGGTGTATCCCCTTCCCTGATTGAGAAGATTGAGGGGGGCTTCCACGAGAACATCGAGCTGAGGACCCTGCGCAAGATTGCCAGCGCCCTGGCTCCCCTCTTGGGCGTGTCTGTCAGCACGGTACTCATAGAACTGGTATCCGAGTCCGAGGAGGCCCCCCATGCCTAACCCCACGACCACCCCTCAGGCCCGGGTGGGGAGGAGGGTGCTGGTCCCTCACTCGGCCATCGTGGAGTTTTTAGAACGCGGTGGCGTTGAACAGGTCCTTTACGGCCACGTGGCCGTAGTGGCCGTGAGGAAGGCCAGGGTGGAGGCCCTGGCCTAGTGGAGGTGATGCGAATGACTAGACAGGCGCAGGTTGATTATACCACGGCTCTTCGGCTCTGGGTAGAGCGCTGGGAGGGTAGCATCCCCCCTCGGGAGCGCGGCGAGTCCTGGGGGGAGTACCTCCAGCGCCTCGAGGACCGCCTCCAGGTCCTGGAGTACGCCTGGGGGGACTGGATCCGCCTCGGCCCGCCTAGAGACTGGATCTACGACCCTCATTGGGCCTGGGCGTGGCCCCGGGCCCGAGACGAGATTTACCTTCTCCGCATCGCCATTCCTGAACTCCGGCGGGCGCTCAAGGAGGTGCGCCATGCGTGAGGAGGCCCGTAACGCAATCCGTGTGTGGAGGTGAGGTGTGCGCGGAAAACCGTGGGACGCAGGCCAGGCCATTGAGGAGATTGCCGCCATCGTGGCGGAGTGGGCGAATGGCCTCATAGAGTCGGGCGAGGCCCTTAGGGCCATCCGAGAAGCCCTCATTCGCAACAACTTTGGGGGACTCCTGACCGGTTCCGATGAGGAGGACGAGCTCCCCTTTTAGGAGGTGCCATGACCCTGGAGAAAGAAACGACCGTCGCAAAACTAGCTAGGGAACGGCTTTTCGCCGGTATCCCGGACGAGGACGTGCAGCTGGCCCTCGCCATCTGCCAGCGGTATGGCCTGGACCCCCTGCTCCGGCACGTGGTCCTTATCCCGGGGGGCAAGGACCGCCGCCACAACGTCTACATCACCCGGGACGGCCTCTTGCACGTGGCCCACGCATCGGGGAAGGCGTGGAGCCTCGAGGTGGAGGAGCCCAAGCGAATGGAAAACCCTTACACCGGCAAGCCGGACATCTACCTCCGGGGCCGGGTGCGGGTGTACGACCCCGATACCGGGAGGGAACAGGTTTTTGAGGGCGGGGTCTGGTTCAGCGAGTACGCCCAAAAGGGAGGGTCATGGAACAGCCACCCCGCCGCCATGCACCAGAAGGTCCTCGAGGTTTTTCTCCTTCGCAGGGCTTTTGATGTAGCCGTGACCCCGGTGGAGGAAATGGGGGTAGACCACGTCGAATCCGCCTCCATGCCCGTCTCCCCCCGCCTGCCCAAGCCCAGCGAGGCGTCCCGGCTCTTGGAGCAGTTGGGCCTGGCCCACGACAGAGAGACCGCCCGTCGGTTGGCCTCTTTGGTGGTGGGTCGGGAGGTGCAGGGGTACGCCGATCTGGGCCCTGACGAGGCCGAAGCGTTTTTGGCCCGGCTGCGCGCCCTGGTCAAGGAGATGGAGGAGGCAGACATTCCCATAACCGATCGAGCGGACATCGTACGGGGCTACGTGGACGCTGGAGAGGTTCCCGAAGCTGAGGAGGTGGAGGATGCGGGCTGAGGAGCTGGCCCATGAGGACCTTGTGGCCCTGGAGCGGGCCCAGCGGGAGGCGGAAGCCCTCATGGCCCGACTGCAGGGCCTGGGCTACGAGGTGCATCTTGGGCGGAACACCGTTTTGGAGCGTTGGGAAGCCGTGGCCTTCTCGCATGAGGGGCGGATGGTGGGCTACGGGTGGGGGCAGACCCGCCTCGAGGCCCTCCATTCCCTGGTGGCGGATTTGGGCCACGCCGGAGGAGAGTAGGTATGTATCGCTACAACCACTTGGTCTGGGATTCGCCCTTAGACAAAAGCGAAAAGCTGATCCTTTTGTACCTGCTTCACTTAGCCAACGACCAGGGGATATGTTGGCCCAGCCTAAGCACGATTGGGGAGAAAACGGACATGACGCGGCAGGGCGTGATTAAAGTTTTGGATCGCCTCCGCAGCCTGGGCATCGTGGAGTGGCATGTGGAGGAGGACGTTAAGAGGCGGGTTTACCGCGTGTATCCAGAACGCCTAGCTGACCTGGACAAAACGAAGGTGGTCAACGACGTTGACCAGGTGGTAAACGGGGTTGACCAGGTGGTAAACGACGTTGACCAGGGTGGTCAACTGGGTTTACCGGCGTGGTCAACTGGGTTTACTGGGGTGGTCAACCCGGTTGACCCTACCTATCCAATAGATCTATCCATAGACCTAAAAACAACAACCACTACTACCCCCTCTTCCGCCACTCCCCACAAGGCCCAAGGCGGCGACGGTGGTGGTGGGGGGGAAGAAAAAACCTCTGCGCTTAACCGTGAGCCTGGCCAAAGCCCCTTCGAGGCTCTCCCGGCGGCCCGTGAAGACTTTCACAAATCTGCCGTTATGGCCGCTTGGGAAGCGCGCCTACCGGATCGCCTTCCGCCTCCGCCCCACACCGAGGACGGGGCCCTGGCCGTGCGGGCGTTGCGGGAAGCCGGGTTGTGGGAGCGATTCAAATCCCTTCGCCGCTTCGCTACGGATCGGCGGGCCTGGGACGAATGGCTCCACGGGCCCGTGGCCCGCCATTTTCGGCGCCTGGGAGCTACGGCTTTTGTCCGCGCCGTGGAACAGGCCCTCGAGGGCCTGGCCTCGAGGCCTGACCTGAACCGCCCCATTCTCTGGTTCGAGCGGCAACTGGAACGGGTCACGCCGCCCCCCGCGCCCGCGGTTGAGGCGGCCAAAGACCCCTTGGAGTACCTGATAGAGGCCATCGTGGCGGAAGACCGGGAAGCCGCCACGACGTGGGCTGGGAGGTGAGATGATGCGCCCTGGAGTGCCGGAATGGGCTTTAGAACTGGGTGTGCCGGAGGACGGGATTGCCATAGATATGGGGGTTTGCCCCTGGTGCGGGGGGTACGAGCTGCATCTGGCCAGCAACGGGCGCGCGGCGGGTAGGCGCCCCGGGGTCCGCTGCTGCTTGCGCGGGGCTCTGGCTGAGGCTGCCCGCATCCGGGAAATCCTGGCCCAGACAAGGAACCCACAGGAGCAGGACGAGAAGAAGCGGGAGCTCCGGGACGTCATGGGCGTCATTCAGCGGATAGGTGCGTCCCCCGAGGAGCTGTCCCGGGCGGCTCAGGACGTCATTGGGCAGTACCGGTTGGACCCTAGACCCGTCCTGCACGCGTTGGAGAGGTTGAGGTGAGACCCTACCGCCCAAAGGGCGTAGGTACCGGCCCCAGGCGGTCCGAACCCGCCCAAAACCCCATATCTTGGGGCATTCTCCTTCCCTCCGGGGCGCCGTTGGGGGGCCGGGGCGGCGCCCGCGGAGGGAGGGAACAAGGGGGTGGTATGACGGATCTGCGCCCTGTGCTGCGGTATCTCGGCGCTAAGTGGAAGCTGTCGAGCTGGATAATCCGGCACTTCCCGCCTCACGACACGTACGTGGAGCCCTTTGGGGGGAGCGCCGCCGTGCTGCTCAGGAAGGAGCCCAGCCCCCTCGAGGTCTGGAACGACCTCTATGAGGAGGTATGGAACTTCTTCCGGGTGCTGCGGGACGAGGCCCTTTGCGCCCGGCTGGTGCGGGTCCTGGAGCTCACCCCCTACCACCGCGCGGAGTACGAGCGGTGCGTAGAGGGGCTGGGCGGCCCCGATGATCCTGTTGAACGGGCCCGGAGGTTCTTCGTGGTGAGCTGGCAGGGGGTTTGGGGTGCGTGGCGTTATGTCAAAAGCGGGGCCCGCTACGCCGTCACCCCTTCGGGCTCATGGGGCCCGTTTGACCACCTCATGGCGGCCTCGAGGCGCCTGCGGCATGTTCAGTTTGAGTGCCGGGATGCCTTTGAGGTGATGCGCGACTACGATAGCCCGGACACGCTCTTCTATCTGGACCCGCCCTACCTCGCTTCCACCCGGGCCTCCAACCGGCGGTACGAACGAGACGCGGACACCGAGGAGTGGCATCGGGAGCTCCTCGAGACCGTCCTCTCCTTGCGGGGGATGGTGGTCCTCTCGGGCTATCCCTCCCCCCTCTACGAGGAGGTCTTGGAGCGCCGGGGGTGGGTCCGGGTGGAGATTTTGGCCCGGGGCAACGCCATGCGAAGGAAGGATCGGGTAGAGGCCCTATGGCTCTCGCCCGTGGTGGTGCGGGCGAACGGGAGACTCCTGTAGAGGAGGCCCCATGCCAGCATCGAGAGTTCTCCCTGCCCCCGTAGGTGCCCGCCCCTGGTTGGTCCTGGACGGGTCGCCCGCCTGGGCCTACGCTCGGGTGGTGTGTCTGCCTCTAGGGGAGGTGATCTACGTCCGTGGCTGAGCTCCGCTGGTACGAGTGGTTGGACCGGGAAGCCCATCCCGAGCTCAAGGAGGCGGTCCTCGAGGCCCTGGCCCAGGGAGTGGACGCCGTGAGGCGCATCCGCGAGGAGCGCCCCCGGGGGGAGGCCCGCTCATGGGAGGCAGCAGCCTGGTGGGCGGATCGCCGCCACCTCCTCCTCCTGGCCCTCATGGGGCGGGAGGGGACCATATCTACCCTGGCCGCCCACATGGGGATGAGCGTGCGCATGATTTACAGCCTCTTGGAGGACTGGCGCCTGCACTACGCTACCTTCCCCCTGCGGGCCGTGGCAGAAGCCCCATCGGGGGAGTTACACGATGCCACCATCCTATGGAACGGGGAGCGCTACGTGGCCCGCGTGAACGGGGTGGAGGTACCGGCCCGCTGGGCCTACGGGTGGTATTTGGCAGGCGATCCGGTGCGGGCCTATCCTGTCCGGATTGCCCTCGAGGCGGCCCGCTTGGCGGGCTACCGCTACCACAAAACCCCCTTAGCTTGGGAGCTATCGGTTTTGAGCCGCGAGATGGGGTTTGTCCCCTCCCCGGACCGCATCCCCCACCCCGTGTTGGTCCTGGCCTTCGGGGAGGAGGCGGTGCGGGAGGCCCTGAGGCGGGCAGACCCGTGCGGATGCGTAATGTGGGACGTGGAGCGGGGGTGCCTCCTCGAGGCCGGGCGCACGGGCCCGTGCGAGGACCGCATTCCGGAATAGGCGGCCCGTCCCCCTGGGGAACCTCATGGGCCGCCCCAGCCTCCGGGAACCTCATGGAGGAAGCATGGGAAAGCGGAAAAAGGACCCCAACCTCGAGCCCTACCTCCCCAATGGGGCTCAGCGGTGCCAAGCCCGGTCAAAAAGCACCGGGCAGCAATGCAAAAACCCCGCGGTAAGCGGGTACTCGGTGTGCTCCGTCCACGGGGCGGGCACCCGGGTGCGGGTGGCCCGTGGTGAGCGGAAGCCCCCGGGCCGCCCCCCCATTCACGGCCTCTACTCCCAAAGGGCCCAGGCCACCCTGCGGGCCCTCTACGAGGAGGTTCTGGCCCTGGGGGACCTGGACGCCACGGACCGGGAGGTGGCCATGCTCAAGGCGGTGGTCTGGTACCTCCTGGAAGGGGCGGAGGCCATCGAGGCGCGCCAAAAGGCCCTCGAGGCCCTCTTCGCCCATCTGGAGGCCTTGGCCCAGGAGGAGGGGCGGGAGGCCCGGGCCTATGCCCAGGTCTTGGGCCAAATAGAACGCCTGATGCGGGAGGCCCAGTCTTACCTCGACCGCCTGGGAGAGGCGGCCATGCGGGTGGTGACGGCGGTGCGGATGCGGGCTGACACCGCGGCCAAGAACGCCCAGGCCAAAGCGGCCCAAGCCCTGTTGGGGTACGTGGATGAGCTCAAGGCGGTACTCCTGGAGCATTTGGAGCCCGAGGAATACGAGGCCATCCTCGAGGCCCTGGAACGCCGGGTTCTGCTCCGGGCCGCCCACGCCCTGCCCCCTGAATGACCCCGATGGGAAGGTAGAAGAAGGGCATGGTAGAGGCCATTGCCCTGCGCTATGCCCGCTTCCTGCCCCCTGGGGAGCACGTGGTCTACGTCCACCCCCACGCCCTGGTTTTGGCCAAGGCGGGGTACGACCCCTGTGCCCCCCCGCACCACCGCTGGATCACCCTGCACCCCTCCGATGACCCCGACCACTACGTGCGAGTGTGCATCCGCGTGCACGAGGACGGGACGGCCCACGTGGTTTCCGGGGGGGAGGGCCTCCGGGGGCTTCGTCTCACCCGCCTGCGGAGCCCCGAGGAATGGAAGAAGGCGGCGGAGGAGCGCCGCAAGGCGCGCCTGGAAAAGAAGCGCCAGGAGGAGGAGGAAAAGCGCAAACGGGAGGAGGAAGCCCTAAAACGGGCTGCCGAGGACCCCGAGTATGCTCGGGAATACGCCCGCCAAAAGCTGGAAGAGCAGGAGCTGGAAAAGGAGCGGGAGAAAAAGCTAGCCGAGCTCCAGGCGGAGCTGGCTAAGGTTCGCTACCAGCAGGCCCAGCTCGCGCAAGAGCTGGGCCTCGAGGGGTGGGACCTGAGCGAGCTGGGCGTAGAGAGCCCCGAGGACCTGGACCCCAAACGCCTCCGCGCCCGCCTGATGCAAGAGGTAGGGGACATTGATGAGGACCCAACCCTCAAGGGCGGTGCGGGGATGGTGGCTTCCCGGACGATCCGCACCCTGACCAACCGCCTAAAAGCGGTGGAGCGCAACCTGGTGCGGGAGCTGGCCCACAATCACGAGCTGAGGGCCCAGGTCTTGGGGGAGGAGGCCGCCCTTTCTCCTGAGGAGGTTTTGGATCTCTCCCCAGAGGGGGGGTTGGGCTTCCGCAAACGCCTCCAGAAGGAGGCCGAGGAAAAGGGGGCTACAAAGGGGGATATAAAGCGCGAGAAGGAGCGCATCGCTGAGGAGCGGATAGTCCATCTCATGGAGACGGACCCCGAAAAGGCCGAGGCGGTCATCAGGGCGCGGGAGCTCCTCAGGGGGATGCATATGTGGGCCCGGGACCTCGGGCGCCGGGTGGAGGCCGAGACCAAGGTGGACCCCGCAGAAGTCAAGAGGCGGGCTGAGCTGGTCAAGGCCTTCCTCAAGGCCTCGGAGGAGGCCAAGGCCCTCGAGGCCGCCCTCAGGCGCTTTAACCGGGATACCGAGGAGGCCGCCTCCAAGATCCAAAACCGCGACCCTGCCGCTTTCCGGGTGGAGATCGAGCCCCTCGAGGACGAGGAGTTTTTGGCACGCCTCCGGGAGGACGTGGCGGAGACGGCCCGCATGGAGCTCACCAAGAGCTTTTTTGACCTGATTGAGCGTGATATAGAGGGGCTCCCCTACCACGAAAAGAAGAAGAAGATGTTGGGGGACCTCCTCCACGGGGCCTATGCCCACCTGAATGCCGTCATGGCCACCGCCCTCGGGGTTTCCACCCTGGACCGCTACCTGGTGGACGTTTTGGGGATCGAGGGGGCAGCCCAGGTGGTGGCCCAGGCCCTGCGGAAGAAGCTACCTCCCGAGGCGCTGGATAAGGTGCGGGAGGCCCTCAAGAAGTACCACGAGAAGGAAGCCCTCCGGGTTATGCAGGAAGCCCTGGAGCGGGCCGAGGCCGCTTTGGCCTCGGCGGAGGCCATAGAGCTCCCCGAGATCAAGGACGCCGCTTCGCTGAGCATGGCCAAGGAGCTCAACGAGCTCCGCAAGCGCCACCTGGAGGAGGCCCTCGAGGCCCTGGGTACCGCCCTGGGGATGGTGGAGATGGGCGCGGCCCTAAACCTGGCCCTACGGGGGAAGGGGCGGGAGCGCATCGCCGTGGACTTTGGGGATGCCGAAACGGAGGCCGTTATCACCGGCCTGAGGGGCCTGGGCCTAAAGCCGGATGAGGACTACCGGGCCTGGCGGGACGAGGACAACCGCATGCACGTGGAGCTCACCGCCAGCGCCCTGGACAAGCTGGCCCCCGATGCCCCTGCGGGGGAGCTGGCTATACGGGCCCGCCTCGAGGCCATCCGGCGGGGGGAGCTAGACGAACGGGACTGGCTCCCGAAAGGGTTTGTGAGCTACCCCAAGAACATTCACAACGACCCCGAGCGGCCCAAGCCCTTCGCCGTGCCCCCGGGGTTCGTCGAGGGGCGTTCGGCCTCGGAAGCCCTGCGCGAGTACGTGGCCTCCCGCCTGGCGGACGGGTGGAAGCCTTCGGACATCCTCCGGGAAGTGGGGAGCGTGGATTTCGTAACCCGCTACGTCCCCGAGTCCCAGTGGGAGGAGTATTCCCAGGTCCTGGACGAGCTTTTCCCCGCCACCCGAGAGGACGGCACTCTCATCGACGTGGACAAAGACCCGGAGCTACAGGAGCGCTACAGGCGTATGGCCCGGGAGTACGCCGTCCGTTTTGGGGATGCGGACTTCCATTCCCAGGCGGTGGACCCCGACCACCCCGACACCCGGAAGGCCCTCTACCTGGCCCTCATGGAAGACCCCCGCACCCAAGTGGCTTTCAAGCCTCTTGGGGAGCTCACTTCCGAAGACCAGCGGGCCATCAGGGAGTACTTCTACACCGAGATCGCCCAGGTGGACCCCCGTACAGGGAGGGACCTCAAGGGCTTAAAGGAGGCCCTCGAGGCCCTCGGCCCCGAGCCCCAAAAGTACGGGGAGGACCTCTTTGGCAACCGATCCATCACCCCCGAGTGGGAGGAGTGGAACCGGAAGCGGGAGGAGGCCTTTGTCCACTACTTTGGGCCGACCGCCTGGGAGGAGTTTGTGACGGGGATGCGGGGCCTGGACCGGGCCTATGAGGCCATCCAGGAACACATGCGGGGCCGCCTAGTGGAGCGCTTCCACAAGGCCTATGCCAACATTACCGGGCGGCCCCTCAGGCTCGGGAAGGTACCCCTGACCTACTCCGAGCGCTTCAGGGCCGCGGTGGATCCCGAGGAGCGGGCCCGGCTCCTAGCCGAGGAGCAGTCTCGCATGGCCGCCCTCAGGGAGCGGGTCCAGGGGCGTTTCGCCCAGGAGGGGGAAGGGGCGGTTAAGGAAAAGCTCCGGAGGTCCCTGCAACTCCAAGAGGCGCTTCGGCAAAAACAGATGGCCCTTTTTGGGGGCGAGCCTGGGCAGGGGTATTCGTTGGAGCTGCGCCTCGAGGATCCCCTTCGGGAGCGGTACTCCCTGGGGCGGCGCCTGGAGGGGCAGCTTGCCTCCATCCTCCCCTACGTGGCCAACCTCCCCCCCACGGCCCGCAAGGTCACCCCCATCCCCGGGGTGAACCTCGGGGCAGGGACCCGGTTCGTGAGGCAGCAGCGCGCCATAAAGTTCGCGAAAACGGCCCGAAAATCCCTCATGGCCCTGGGCATGGGGTCCGGGAAAACCCTGATCCAGATCGGCACCTACACCGAGCTCAATGCCGAGGGCAAAGCCCGCAAGGGGCTATTTATCGTCCCCAGCGTGGTGCGGAACCAGTTTGCGGAGGAAATGGCCCGTTTCACCGAGCCCGGGCGGTATCGTTTTCACGCCAAGGACGCCCCCTTCCACGAGCGCCTCGAGGCCTACCGGGACCCCAACACCCACATGGTGGTGGTCACCCACCAAACCTTCCGGGACGACATGCTCCGCCTCATGGCGGCCCACACCGGCCTGGGCCTGGAGGAGTTTCAGGACCACTTCAAGGCCCTCCCCGAGGAGGCCCGGCGAAGGCTTCTTCGGGAGACCCTACGGGCCAACGGGATGGACCACCTCCTGGACTACGTGGCCATAGACGAAGGCCACCAGGCCCTGGGCCGGGAGGGGAAGCCGGACGCCTTCCTCCAGATGGTGACGGACGCCGCGCTGGCTGAGGCCCGCTACGCCGTGGCCGCTACGGGTACCCCCGTCAAAAACGACGCCTCCGAGGTCTACGACTGGCTCAAGAAGCTGGACCCCGACCGTTGGGGCGGGGAGCGGGGGAAGGAGGAGTTTAAGCGCCGCTACGGCGTGGGGTTGAAAACTGCGGAGGAGGCCTTCAAGCGGGAGGCCGCCCGCTACATCTACGCCGCCTCCATCCCCTCGGGGGCCGAGCGCAAGGACGTGTGGGGCATGGAGTCTGAGGAAGGGTACAGGCCCATCCCCCTCAGCGACTGGCAACGGCGGGAGCTAACCCGAGTCCACGAGGCTTACGAACGGGCCCGGGCCGCGGCCCGGGAGGGACGGGTGGACCTCGAGGCCCTAAAAATCCTCTCCCCCAGGTCCTTTGAGGGGGTACCCCCTGAGCAACACGAGGAGGTGGGCCGCAGGCTGGCCTCCTCCCTGGGCACCCTCAAGTTTGCGGCCCAGGCCCGCGTGATCGACGCGGCCCCTCCTGAGCACAACGCTAAACTTCAGCATCTCCTGCGCCTGGCCCGGGAGCGGAAGGGTCTCCCTGGGGTAGTTTTCGCCCATAGCCTCGAGGCCGTTCGCACCATCGCTGAGTCCCTGAGGAAGGAAGGATTCCGGGTGGAGGTGATCACCGGAGCCGACTCCTCCGAGGCCAAGGCGGAGAAGAGAAACCGCTTCCAGAACGGGGAGCTGGACATCATCGTCGCTTCGGATGCGGGAGCGGTGGGGATGAACCTCCAGCGGGGGCGGTGGCTGGTGAACTACGACCTCCCCATGACCCACGCCGTTCACGCCCAGCGGAATGCCCGCATTGACCGGATTGGGCAGCAGAACCCCGTAGAGATCCACCATTTGGTGACCGACAGCAAGTACGACGTGGATGCGGTGCGGAGGCTTGAGCGGAAGCGCCTTTTGCAGGAGATCTTTGAGGGTGACTGGGAGCGCATGGACGACATAGGCCTGGCCCGCCTCATCGCCTTGGAGCGGGCGAAGCGGGGTGAGCTGGCCGGGGCGGCATAGGAGGGGGCATGAAGAAGCGCGCTAAACAGGTTTGGGCCCGGTTGTGGGGGGCATACGCTACGGCCCTGAAAACGGACGAGGCCATACGGGAGGCGGCGAAACGCCTCGAGGCCCACCATCAGGACCGCCTCGAGGCCCTAGCCCCCCTTATCCCCGCTCCTGGGGTCCGGGGGGACGACCTGGAAGAGGAGTACCTGGAAAGCCTCTTCCAGCGCTACATCGCTCGGATCTACGCCGGGGAGGAGGCGTGACCCCAGGGGGTGCCTACGGTGAGGGTATGGAGCTTTTAACCCTGCCGCCCGGGGTGGACACGCTCCTGATTCCCCTGGATCAGGCCGTGCGGGCCGAGCCGGGGACCCGGCGGGTCATCTACTTCGAGGCTTCCCGGGAGGGGGTGGTGGACCGGGAGGGCGAGGACATTGCGGCAGATGCCCTCTGGGCCTCTAGGAAGCTCTTCCTTTCCCAGGGGAACATCGACGTCAATCACTGGTCCTGGCTCGGGAACCCCCCGGGCACCGGGATGCGCCCCGAGTACGTGATCGGGCTTCCCCTCGAGGTTCGTCGGGCGGGCCCCAGTGTCTTCGTGCAGGCCGAGCTTTTCAGCAACCTGGCCCCGCCCCCACCGGGCAGCAGCGGGGAGTGGGCGGATCGTGTGTGGCACAGCCTCACCCAGATGCAACCGCCCATGCGCTGGTTCCCTTCGGTCTTCGGGAAGCTGGCTCCCGACGCCGTGGTAGAGGTGGAGGTGCGGGACGGGCAGAAGGTGCGGGTGATCCGGGGGCCCATTGAGTGGTACTCGGTGGGCCTGGCCCAACGGGCGCAAAACCCTGCCCTGCCCCCGGTGAGCCTCGAGCCCCTGGGGGCCTTTGCGAAGGCTGAAGCCACCGGGAGGCCTGTGACCTTGGGGAGGATTGCGGTGGTCCCCTATCGGGTGTTGGCGAAGGCCCTGACCCAGGCTGCCGTCCTCACCGCGGGGGACCCCCACGCCCTGGATCCGAAGTCGGGGCTTACGGGGGTGCCCGCCATCCGGCGGGAGTCTCTCGAAGGCCTCTACCGGCGCCTGGCCCCGCGGGTTTTGCGGGAGCTCCTCATGGGACGGGTAGAGGGGAGTGTGAAGGGAGTGGCCAAGGCCTTCGTCAGGTTGGGGGCCCCTTCCTGCGCCGCCCGGGCGATGGCCCTGCGCCTAGCGAAAGAGCTTGTGACCCCTAAGGGGGTACAGGCTAAGGGAAGGAGGAAGCCATGACGGATTTGCAGGAGATCGAACGGGCATACGCCAAAATCCAGGGGATCCTGGCTAAGGCGGTCCAGGAGGACGAGGAGGACGACGACGAGCTTTCCCGCGACCTGGACCAGGACCTCGAGGCCTACGCCCGCCTCAAGAAGGGCCAGGACCCCCGCCTCAAGGCCAAGGGGGAGGACGGGGAGGACGAGGACCTGGACCTGGAGATGCGCTTTGACGAGGACGAGGATGGGGAGGACGAGGATGGGGACGCGGTGAAGGAAACCCGGGCTCATGAAGAGGAGGAAATGGCCGTTCTCACGGCTTTGGTCCAGGCCCTCCGGTCGCTGAAGGAACACCTAGAGGCCGTGGCCGATCGCGTGGAGAAGATGGAGAAGGGGCAAAAGAATCTGGAAGCCGCCCTTCTCCAGATCGCTAAGCAGAACGTGGCCGTGGCCAAGGCCCTTGTGGGGGTGGGGCATGCGATGGACCTCCCGGGCCTGCCCAAAAGCGGGCGGCGGGGTCCGGCCCCGGAGCCTGCCCGCCAGGCGGGGGATATCCTGGCCAAGGCGGCCCAGGCCAAAGATCTTTTCAGCGCATTTGACGTGGCGGCGCTCGAGTCCATGCTGAACCGCGGCGATTACGAGGCCATCCGTATGCGCTTTTCCCCGGCCCAGCTGAAGTTCTTGGGCCTTGAGTGAGGAGGAGGAAGATGGACGGGTTGCAAAACATCGTGTTCGGCGGTGGGCTTCCCGGCTTCCCCGGGGGCATCCGGACCTGGGAGGATTGGCAGGCGTTCGCAAAGGCGGTCCAGACGGCGGGGGACCCCCATGCCCTGGACTTCAAAGCAGGGCTTACGGGGGTGCCCGCCATCCGCCTGGAGTCCATCGAGGCCACGCTCCGGAGCGTTGTCGAGCGGGAGGAGTCTTTCCGCCTCTTCCGGCGGCTCCAGCCCGTGCCCGCATATAGCTCCGTGGCCGAGTGGGCCACCCAGGTGGGCATCGGCGGCGACCTTGCGGACGCCTTCCATTCCGAGACCGCAGACATCCGCGGGGACGCCGGCCAGTACAAGCGGAACGTCCTCCGGGTCAAATACCTCATGACCCGGGCGGAGATCACCATCGCCGCCCTCCAGCAGCGCACCATCCTGGGCGGTGGGGATGACCTCAAGGCGCGGGAAAACGTGAACGCCACCCTGCGCATCCTCCGCGCCCTGGAATGGGCCCTCTTCCAGGGGGATGAGGAGGTGGTCCCCACCCAGTTCAACGGCATTCGCGCGTGGCTCGCCCGGGAGTTCCCGGACCACATCTTTGACCTGCGGGGCTCCTCCGACACCGAGGCCCTATACTCCGCCATCTACGAGGCCTTCGGGCGCACCATCGGGCCTGACGGCGGTTTCGGGAAGATCACGGACGTCTACCTCTCCCCCACGGTCCAGAACGACCTGGACCTGTACCTGGCGCCCCAGTGGCGGGTGCCCCTGAGCGAAAACCCCAGGGCCATCGAGTACGGCGCCCCGGTGGTGGGGATTCGCACGTCCTACGGAGACGTGGCCACGGTCCAGGACGTCTGGATCGAGGACCCCAACGCCGCCCACCTGACCACCCCGGCGGAGGTGCGTACCCGGGGCCGCATCTCCCCCAGCGCTCCCGGGGCCCCGGGGCTAACCGTTTCCCCCGTGGGTTCCGACCCCGCTAGCCGGTTTGAGGCGGGGCACGCCGGCACCTACTACTACGCCGTGGCCGCTCTGGGCGAGGGCGGGGAGGGCCCCCTGAGCTCCATCGAGGCCGTCACCGTGGCGGGTGGAGGGGGGGCGGAGCTCACCATCACGCCTCCCACCGGCTATGGCCAGACGGGCTACGCCATATATCGGTCCACCCGCAACCCCGCTACCGCCCCCACCCCGGCGGACCTCCGCCTGGTCACCCGGATCCCCGCGGGCTCGGACCCCACCCAGCCCGTGGTCTGGCGGGACCTGAACCACGAGATCCCCGGCTCGGCCACGGTCTACCTCTTGGACCTGAGCCCCGAGGCCATCGACTGGACCCAGCTCATGCCCATGATCCAGTACCCCCTGGCCCCCGTGAAGGCTACGGTGCCTTGGGCGGTCCTCCTCTTCGGGGCTCTGAAGCTCGGCATTCCCCAGCGGCACTGGGTGGTCAAAAACTACCTGCCCAAGGCGGCCCGCTGGAAGCCGTTCTAAGGGTGGGGTTGGGGCCGGCTACAAGCCGGCCCCATGTTTTTGCATCGCCGGCATGACCCCGGTCCGGGCATAGGGTGAGGGGTGGAGGGCAGCATGGACTATCGCATTAAGGTGGTGAACGTGCCTAGCGTGCTGGACGCCGTGCGGAAGGGGCAGCGGGTACGGGTGAACGGCGTTATGTTCGGCTATAGCGACCGGTTTGGGGCCGTGGTCTCCGAACCGGTGGACATGAAGGCGGTGGAAGCCTTCCGGCGGGTCCCGGGCTATGCGGTCATCGACGCCCAAACGGGGGACCTCATCTCCCCGCCCGTGGCGGATGTGGAGCCCAACCCTACTGAGGAAACGGGCCTCGAGCCCTCGGGGGCGGAGAAGGACTGGCTGGAGGCCTTCCGTGAGCGCTACCGTACCCTGAGCCATTCGGGGAAGGCCCGCCTCCCCAAGGAGGAGCTGAGGAAGGCCCTCGAGGCCCTCAAGGTGGTGGCCCCCGAGGACGCCGCCAAGGAGGACCTCATCCGGCTCCTGGACGAGGCCCTGTAGCGTATGCCCCTCACCGCGGCTTACCTCCGGGACCGGTTCTTGCGGGGGATCTCCCTGGAGGACCGGGAGGGCCGCCCCTTCCCCGACGCCTACCTGGAGGAAGCCATAAAGGGCGCTCAGGCCTGGTTTACCCGGGCCTTTGGCGTGCTCTTTGAGCCCACGCGGGTAGTTCTGGGGCATGTGCCCGAGGTCCGCCTCCCCCAGGACGGTCTGCCCGTGATCCGGGGGGAGGGGCCGGACTACGAGCCGGATGCCTGGCACGGGGACCGCTGGGCCCTGATGAAGCTCCCCTATGGCCCTATCCGGGAAGTGCACTACGTGGCCCTGGGCCTCGGGGCCAACGCCACTCCGGCGGTCCTCGAGTTCCCCCGGGAGTGGTGGCAGGTGGCGAGGAAGCGCTACGCCCTGAGGCTCTTCCCGGGCTGGACCTCTATTCAGATGGTCCAGCTGGCGGGGGTGTGGACGGGGGTGGTGGCGGGGAACCGGCGCATCCCCCACGGCTGGCGCATCGCCTACGATGCCGGCTTCCAGAACGTGGCCGAGGAGGAGCCCGATCTGGCCTGGGCGGTGGCCGCCCGGGCCGTGATCCTCCTCCTCCCCACCCTGGCCATGCTTCAGGAGGGGGCCTTGGGCTCGGAAAGCGTGAGCGTGGACGGGCTCTCCCAGTCCCGGTCCTACCCGGTCTCAGCCACCTCCCACCGTTATAGCCCCTACCAGACGGCCTTGGAGCGGGAGCTTGAGGGCTTCCTCAGGACCTACTTCAGCATCAAGGGGCCCCTCTTCTTTAGCGCATGAAGCACGAGTTTGGGAACATCACCTTTCACCTGGAACACTTTGACGAGCTCCTGAACGGGGAGCAGTCCTGGCGCCTCCTCTACCTCCCCGCCACCGTCTGCCCCTGCCGGGACCGGGCTACGGGGTCTCCCCAGCCCGACTGCCCCCGGTGTCGGGGCTATGGCTTCGTCTGGGAGCCCCCGGAGGTGCGGGAGTGGGAGGAGACCTTCTACCGGGGGTCCGCCACCCGGCCCGAGGTTCTCCCCCCCACGGTGCGGCCCGAGGACGTGATCCACGTGGTAGGGGAGGGAGGTAGGGAGTACCAGGTGGCCCTCGAGGAGGGCGGGCGGATTCGCTTCCTGGGGGGCGAGCCGGCTCATGGGGAGGCCTACCGCGTCCGCTACCGCGCCCCCCTCATCCTCCGGGGGCACGGGCAGAACCTGGTGGGGCGGAAGGACCTCGGGGAATACGGGGAGGTGGACCACCGGGACATGAGCCTGACCCTGCCCCGGCGGGTGCGGGTTGGGGGCGCCTGGGAGGAAAACCCCGCCTATTACGCCGGCTACCCCGACCGCTTCGTGGTGCTGGACGCCGGGGTCAAGGTGCACCAGGTCCTCTACCGGGGGGAGGAAGAGGCCCTCCTATACGCGTACGTCTACCGGGTCCTCTCCTGCGTGGGGATGGAAACAGACTACTCCACCACTGCCTACACTCTCGGGGAGGATTTTCGCCTCGAGGGCGGGCGGGTGATGTGGGCCCCGGGCCGGGGCCCCAGGATGGGGCGCCCCTACGGCATCACCTACCTGGCGGCCCCCGAGTTCTACGTCTTCCGGGAGCTCCCCCAGGTGCGGGGGCAGGGGGGGCACGAGCTCCCGCGGAGGCTCCACCTGCGCCTCTGGGAGCTCTTCCCCAGGCCCGGAGCGGCCTTCGGGAGGTGAGGCCATGCGCTACGAGGTCACCCTCAGCATCGGCTTCCCGAGCCCGTTTGAGCGGGCCGTGGCTCTCGCCACCTCGAGGCCGGATGCCCTCTTTCCAAACCAGCTCGCCGCCATCCGGGAGCTGGCCGTGGCCGCCCACAAGAAGTGGGTGGGTTACGCCCTGGGGGAGCCTTTGCCCTCGGGGGAGCGCATCCGCCCCCGCACGGGCGCGTACGCTAAAAGCATCTTCCTCGAGGCGGGGGAGGACTATAGCTATACCATCCGTTCCACCTCTCCCTACGCCGCATTTTTGGAGTGGGGGAGGCCGGCATACGACATGCGCCAGATCCTCCGGCGGAGCCACCAGGCTCGGCGGGCCCAAGACGGCCACCTCTACATGTACATCCCCTTCCGCCACGGCACCCCCCAGGCGGTGGGGTTCGCTTCGGTCATGCCGGAGGAGGTCTATGCCAGGGCGCGGCTCTTGCGAAAGAGTCGCATCACCGGGCAGTACTATGAGCCCTCTGTGCACGATCCCAAGGCCCGCGCCCGGCGATTCACGTACGAGTGGGGGGATCGGCTCACGGCGGGGGACCTACGGGCGATGGGGCTAGACCCAGACGATCCCGAAGTGGGGCGCCTGGTGGGCCTCTACCGCTTTGAGGTGGGAAGCCCCGGGGAGAACCGGAGCGCCTACCTCACCTTCCGCACCCTCTCGGAGAAGAGTCCCCCGGGGTCCTGGGTCATTCCGGAGCATCCGGGCTACCGGATGGCCGGGGCGGTCTACGACTGGATTAAGGAGGTCTACCCCGAGGTGATACGGATCGCCCTCGAGGCGGACGTGGAACATCTGAAGGCCCTTGCGGGGGTGGGGTGATGGCGCGGCTGACCCACGTCCTGGCGGAGCCCCGTCCCGAGGGCGGGGCGGTGCGGATCCGCTTCATGCGGCCTGAGGGCTACCCCGAGGTGCGGGTCCTGCGGGCCCCCGAGGGGGTGGCGCTCACAGGCCCCGAGGACCCGGCGGGGTTCCTGGTCTGGAATGGCCCCCCCAGGCCCTCCCGCCCATACCCCTTCATCCGCCACCCCGACCCCGGCCTGCCCGAGGCTTTGGCGGGGGAGGTGTGGGACCTCGAGGCCTTCCCCGCGGGCTGGGCGGACGAACGGAACGCCCTAGATGGTGGGCGGTGGACCTACTGGCTCTGGCCCCGGGCCGGTGACGTCTATGGGGAGCCCGCTACCGTCTCCGTGGAAGTGGCCCGGCGGGCAGAGGTGCACATAATCCTGGACGTCAAAAAGATCCTCTACCACCGCCTCCGCTACCACGGGGAGTCCCGGGGGGTTTTCGTGGCCCTCCAGGAGCACGTTCACACGGAAAAGCCCCTCCCTCAGGCCCTCATCAAGGCACGCTACGCCCTGGCCGAGCGGGCGATGGGGGACGTGGACGGGGTGAGTACATTCAGGGCCGTGGGGGAGATCCTCCTCCTGGCCGATACCCCAGGAAAGCGGGATGAGCTGGCCTTGTACGTCACCATGCGCCTCCTGAGCGACCTCCCTCTCCTCGAGGCCCTCGGCTGGGATGGGCTCACCTTGAGCCGGGCGGACCGGATGCTGGACCTGGGGGATGCCGTGCTTTACGGGGCCGAGCTCACTCTGGAAGGGGCCGTAGACGCCTACGTGGCCTACGACCCGCCATACCGTATTGGGGAATACGACCTCCTGTGGCGGATTCCTCTATGACCCCGCTTTCGGTCTAGGGTGAGGGTATGCCGGCCTACCGCACGCTACGGACGCAACTGCTGCAAAGGGCCAGGACCTCGAGGCTCGGGAGCCTGGTGAAGGCGGCCCGGGCGGAGGGCTTCTCTGCCCCGTGGTTCGCCGTGAACGGGGAGTATGCCTACGTCCTTGAGCCCGAGCCCGTGGACCCCATTCCCGAGGGGTGGGAAGAGGTCCCGGAGGAAGAGGTGCTTCCCCTGTTGGGAGGGTAGGCTATGCCGATGGAGTACCGCTACCTCACGGCCCCCTGGACGCCCCAGGACCTTATAGGGGCCATCAACGAGATGGCCCCCAGCATGGGGTGGACGTCCATATCGGACGGGTCTCAGCGGGGGATGTGGCCCGGGGCGTTCAGCTCCAAAAGCGACCCCACGCCCAACGCCCAGGACTTCATGACCACTGACAAGGCCCGCAACCGCTTTTTGTACACCTCCGGGGGGATCGTCTACGCTGTGCCCGTGAGCAACGGGGTCCCGGGCAACTCCGTCCAGGTTTTGAGCGGGCTTCCCTCCACCATGTGGATGCCCGCAGTGGTGGGGAACACCCTGTATCTGGCCCGGTATGGGAGTACGGACTTCCTCACCGTGCCCATTGCCCAGGATGGCAGTCTGGGCACCCCTACCGCTCCTGGCGTTCCGGCCCCAGGGGTCTTCTACCATCTGGTGGCCGTGGGGGATCGGCTCTTCGCCCTGGCCTACGACTACTACCAGATCTACGAGGCTCGCCTAGACAGTGCAGGGGTGGTTCTAGAGTGGGTTGCGGTGGCCAATCTGGGGCAGGCCAGCCCCTCTAGCGTTCCCGCCCTCCTCACCGATGGGAGCGCGCTTCTCTACATGGAACCGAAATCTGCGGGCGGCGCCAGGCTGTGGATCCTGCCCCTAACCCCTACAGGGATCGGGACACCTAGCCTATGGGGGAGTCTGAGCGATAGTGGCTACCGCACCAGTAATAAGGCCCCTTACGGCGGCGATAGGGGCTTGATCTTCGCCCCGTATCTGTCGGGATTAAACTACGTGACTTTGATTCGCGTCGATGCCTCGGGTGGCGTAGGGCAGGTGGAGCGCTACTCCGCCCCCACTCCGGGAAGCAATGCCGGGGCAGGGGCCGGGGCCATGATGGGGCGGCTCTTCGTGCTCAAGTACGGAGGGACCCTGTACTACGTCAACCTGGAGGACACCGCCCCCGGCACCGTGCTCCACGCCCCTGGGGACGTGGGGCGGGAAAAGTTCCTCTACCTGCGGGGGACGATGGGAGGCCTCGAGGCCTACATCGCTGAGGACTGGGACCCTACGAACGACATCGCCGCCAACCTGACCCAAATCGCCGGGCCCAGCCTGAACACGGGGGCCGACCTGATCCTCACGATGGCGGGGATGCCCACCCACCTGGCCCTTCTTTTCCGGCAGGGGAGTACCCTGCCCACCCCCGTTTTCGTGTGCGAGGTGGACCCCCATCTCCAACCCGACGGGAGTCTTCTGTACCCGGCGGACGACGGCTCCTGGCCCCTCTGGGGGGGAGTCAAAGCGTGGGACACCGCAGCAAACGGCGCCCAAGCGATGTTCTTCCACACCATCCGGGGGCCCATACAGGGTGAGTGGATCGTGATGGGGGACGCCTTGGGGGCAATCGGCTCCAACCTCATCGCCACCGCCTTCCTACCCGCCCACCCGCGGGCGTTTGGGGGACCGGACCCGCTGACCCCCTATGCGAAACGGGGACGGCTCTACCAGCGGGAGTCCGGTGGGACGTACTACCCCTCCCCCACCGAGCGGGGCCTCGAGCGGGGCTACCTGGGGGCGGGGGACACGGTGCTCTTCGCCTACGACACCGGGGGCGCCGTAGGGGACACGGTGGAACTCCCCACCGGGCGGTACGTGATCGTCTACCGGGGGCGCACCTACACTCGCTATGACCTCTTGGCTAAGGTAGACGAATCCACCGAACCCACCGAAGCCATGTAGGAGGTGTGAATGCCGGTAGCCGGGCCCCTTCCCCCTACCCTCCAGGCCCCACCCCTCCCCACGGAGAGGGTGGGGCTGACCCACCTCCCCATGAGTGCCCCGTCCCTGGGAATCGCCCCTTGGGCGGCGGTTCGCCCCGGGCAGCCGGTGCAAAAGGTGGTCTATTGGCTCCAGGACTTGTTTGCAGCCCCAGGGCGGGCGTATGCGCAGGGGTATCAGGCGGGGTACCAAGCGGGGTATGGGGCGGGGTATCAGGTGGGGTACCAAGCGGGGTATGGGGCGGGGTACGAGGCGGGGCGCCTTTCGTGCGTTGGGGGTGGGAATGCGTACGACGATCGCCCCCGCTCCATCTACGAGTTCCGCGACCTCTTCAAGCCCCCGCCCGAGCGCTACGCCGCCCTTTTCCAGCGCTATGCGGAAGGCGGCCTTCGGAAGCGCCCCGTCCGGGAGTGGCTGGACCTAATGCGCACCCTGCCCGAAGAGCATGACCCCGGAGCCGAAGGAGGATAAAGGCATGGGGAAGAAGGCGGAACCCACAACTCCCCCCGCGCGGCCCATGAGCCTCGAGGAGTGGGCCCGGAATGCGGGGCTGAGCGTGGTGGCCCTCAGGGCCATGCAGCTTCGCTACCGGGACGACCGGGCTACGGCGGACGAGTGGATGCAGCGCTACACCCGCATGATGGCCGAGACGGCCCGTGAATGGAGGGGCGGATGGTAGGGATCTACTTTGAGGGACGGCAGATCATCCTGCCGGGGGCCTACGCTACCACCAAGGTTGAGGCCTTCAACATTCAGCGGCCCCCGCTCTTCAAACGGCTCGCCGTGATCGCCCCCGCCCAGGGGGGTGTGCCCAGGGGCTTCACCCGCATCACCTCCGGGAGCGAGGCGGCCCGGGTCCTCCGGGGCGGGGTGGGCCTGGCCCTGGTGGACCTGGCCCTGGACCCCTCCCGGGAGATGCCGGGGGCGGGGGAAATCCTCTTTTACCGGGTGAACGCCGCGGTGCCCGCCTCCCTGGACATGGGGAACCTGCGCCTCGAGGCCCGGCCCGAGCACGCGGGGATCTACTCCAACGGCTTCCGGGCCAAGCGGGAGCTCCATCCGGACGGCTACTACCTCCTCTGGGTAGAGGACCCCGCTTCGGGGGTGCTGGAGGAAAGCCCCCCCTTGGGCCCGGCCCTGGAGCTCATCTACTACGGGAGCGGGACCCCCTCCGCCCAGGTGTCCACGGATAGCGAGGGGCAGAAGCACCTGATCCTCCAGGGCGGGGCTCCATATGAGAATCACGACATCCTGATCGGTGGGAGCGGCATCAAGTCCATTCAGGAGCTGGCCGACTTCCTGAACGGCACCTCGGTCTGGGGGGCGCGGGTCCTCCACAAGCACCACCTCTACGATCCCGGGGGCTTCCCCAACGGCGCCCTCACCTTCTCCGGGGGGAGGGCCGTCCTGGACCTCGGGCTTTCCGCCCAGCTCCAGTGGCTGAAGGCCTCCACCCTGGTCAACGCCACCGCCACGGGCGGAACCGACACGGCCACGGGGATGGGGTGGCTGTACTTCACCGGGGGGAACGAGGGGCCTCCCGTAACCCTAGGGGACTACGAGGCGGCGCTCACTGCCCTCGAGGCGGAGGACGTCCAGGCGGTGGTGGTGGGCTCCCCGGACCCTGCGGTCCAGGCGATGGCCGTGGCCCACTGCGAGTACATGAGCCACCCCAAGCAACGCAAAGAGCGGATCTTCTTTGGGGGGCCGGGCCTGGAGCTGAACGCCCAGGCCCAGAAGGAGGCCGCTATCGCCTTGGCCCGGGAGCTCCAGAGTGAGCGGGCGGTGATCGTAGGCACCCCCGTGCGCCGGCGGAATCTGCGCACGGGACAAGTGGACGACCTCCCGCCCCTCCATGTGGCGGCCATGCTGGCCGGCATGTGGTGCGCCGCGCGCCCTGAGGTCCCCCTCACGAACAAGACGATTTACGCCCAGGGGCTCACATACCGCTACTCCCAGGTGGACCTCGAGGACTTCCTCAAGGAGGGGGTGGTCCCCATCGCCCAAGACCCTGAGCAGGGGACCTACATCATCGTCCAGGGCCTCACCACGTGGCGGAAGGACACCAACCCCATGCGCCGCAAGCTCCAGGGAGTGAGCATCCGCGACTACCTGACCCGCAAGCTCCGCCTCTATACCAAAAAGTTCGTGGGGGCGGTGGGGGACGCCACCACGGTGGAGTCCATCCTGAACGCCGTAGAGACGGCGCTGGCGGAGGAGGTGCGGGGCGGGCGCAACCCCGAAGGGGTGCTCACCACCGGTACCGGCCCAGACGGGGAGCCCGAGCCCGCCTACAAGAACATCACGGCAGTTTTTGACGGGATTGAGCTGGTGGCCGTGGAGTTTGAGGCGCACCCCGTGGGGGAGGTGGCTTACATCACCCTCACCGCCTTCCTGACCCCTACCCGGATCGTGCGGAGCGCGTAGGAGGTGACGAATGGCGACCATCGCGGAACAGACGGTCTTCCACGCTAACCACGCGGTGATCAAGGCGGATGGGGTACCCATTGGCAGGCTCCAGAACGTCCAGGTGACCGTGGACTCCGGGGCGGATTACGTGTACGAGGTGGGGTCCATTGACCCCGTGGAGATCAACCACAACCGGCGGAGCTACCGCATCACCGCCCAGACGTTCATCCTGCGCCGTGGGGGGCATGCCCTTCACCGCTTCCCCTCCAAGCTGGGGGAGGTGCGGTCCATGACCATCGAGTTTTTGGACCGGGACACCGGCACCTACTGGATCGCCCTGGGGGTGGAGCCCGTGGGGGAGACCGTGAACCTTTCGGCGAACCAGCGGGTGGCCAAGAACGTCCAGTTCATGGCCCTGATGGTCCAACAAAAGGGCGCGGGCGGCAGCCCCGTCCAGCAGGCCTAAGGGGGTAGACCGTGTACCGCCCCCCTAAGCCTGCCGCCTACACCCCCGCAAACCTCAGCCCCGAGGGGCCCCACCACGAGGTCAAGGAGGCCAGGAACCCCAAGCTTTTGGGCCCCATCACCTTCCGCTACCCCAGCGCCTTTGAGGAGGTCCTGATTGGGGCTCGGGCGGTGGAGATTGCCTCGGCGGGGAGGGCTACCCCGGTGGCCCTCGAGGCCCTCCCCTTGCGGGCCCGCCTCCTGGCCGAGGCCATCGCCACCCTGGAGTACGTCATCAAGACCGCCCCCGAGGGGTGGTACGCCAAGGGGGCGGACGGGAAGCCCGTTCTGGCCCCGGGGCTCATCGGGGAGGGGGACGAGGACCTGGTCCTTGAGGTCTACGAGGCCTACTTGCGCTGGAAAGAGGCGTTTCGAGAACGTCCTTCTGGAGCCTCAGAACCTGGCCCGGCTCAAGCTGTGGTACCGGGCAGCGAGCCTGATGGGGGGGCTGGACCCGTGGCGGATGACGATTCCTGAGGCCCAGGTCCTCCTCCGCCTCCACGCCATGAGCCTGGGCCGGGCGGACCCCCTCGAGGCCTGGCGGGAGGAGCAGCGCTTCGCCAGCGAGCTGGAAGCCCAGGACGCCTGGGACGCGGCCCTGCCCGGGGGCGACGGGTACGAGGGTCCCCGGGGGGTGTACCCGTACGGGAGGGGCTAGGTGGATCGGGACGTCAGCATCCGCATCCGTTCCTCCTTCGAGGTGGAGGGGGCGGACGAAGCCCAGCGGGCCACCGCGGGCCTCAGGGAGGAGTTCCAGGCCCTGGCCCAGGCCACCGAGGAGGCTGCGGCCCGCCTAGCGGAGCGCTTCCCCCAGGCGGTGGAACGGGCCAGGCAGACGGCGGAAAGACCGGCGGAAGGGGGGAAAATCGCCCTCGAGGCCCCAGAAACGCCCGCAGGGCGTCCTGGGGAAGTGGAGTTCCGGGGGTATCGGGGGCAGCTCTGGGCCGACATCGCCCGGCAGGCCCTCGAGGCCGGCGACCTGGACGTGGCAGGGGTGGCCCTGGCCCGGGCAGGGATGGCCCGTGAGCCGGACGCCCTCCTCCGGCGCCTCGGAACCGAGCTCCTCGCCCGGCGCCGGGCGGTAGCCCCGCCAGAAGAGGAAAACCCCCTGGCGGAAAGGCTCATGCGCCGGGTGGAGTCCATGCTCCCCACCGTGGCCGCCCAGATCGCTTCCGGGCGCTACGCCCAGGCGGAGCGCACCCTAGAGGGGGCCGAGGCCTACCTGGAACAGGCGCGTACCCTCCAGGCGAACACCGAGGCCCTCGAGCGCCTGTACGAGGCCCTAAGCAAGCACCGGGAAACCCTGGAGGAGCAAAGGGCCAAAGCCCAAAGGGGGGAGGGCCAGGAAGCCTCCCGCCCCCAGGTGGACCCCAGGGGCGCCCTCGAGGAGGTAGGGGAGATCGTCCTCGGGAGGGCCCTGGGCGGGGCAGGGGCTACGGGGAGCATTTTGGCCTGCATCAGCCGCTTCAGCCAGCCGAAATCCTCGCCCGCAGGGGCGCGGACTCGCAGCCAAGGAGG
>FWWM01006029.1_pt1 | contig 25798 bp, 22 predicted proteins | sample 2228351 | NCBI WGS metagenome assembly FWWM01 (sample SAMEA103939774, study PRJEB20133) | metagenome
TTAAGAGGGATGATAGATAGAATTGAAGAAAAATTGTCAATATGAAAGAATTGACCCCATGATCCCATAAAGCCTCCTTTTTCAGCATAAATACTGTAATTCCCTTCAATCTCGTAACGCCAGATATTATGGAGTTTATTAACATTTTTTGAAGGTTGGAAAGAGAGTCACCAGATGTTGATGCCTGCGCAAGAAAGGCTGCATTTAAAGCCCCGACGCTTACCCCTCGTATTATTTGAAAGTCTAATCCTTTATTATTGACCAACTCCTGTAGCATCCTCACTTGATGGGCACCGCGTGCGCCCCCTCCTGCTAAGACCAGGCCACGTCTTGTATCACTCATAATTAATCCCCTACGAAGGTAAGTTAAATTTGTTATGGTTTAATTATCACTTAAGCCATTTGTGTTGTCAACAAGAGAAAGATTTTTATTGCAAAAAATAACTTTTTGATGATATAAAATAAGGCATAAAGATTAAGTCATCTTAACCGAGTAAAAAGGAGGTTTGGAGGAATATGCCGTTCATTGGGACAGTAAAGTGGTTTAACGAGGCAAAGGGTTATGGATTCATCCAGCAAGAAGGAGGCTCTGACATCTTTGTCCACTACTCAGCTATCAAGGGTGATGGTTACAAAACACTGGTTGAAGGACAGAGAGTGGAGTTCGAGATAGCTGATGGTGAAAAGGGTCCAAAAGCCATTAATGTCGTTAAACTCTGAGGAAATTATTATGACCATTGAAAAGCCCCTTATATTTAAGGGGCTTTTTTATTATGGTAAAATATACTTTTCAGATGCACCTAAGGAGGGATGACGGTTTGGAGATTAAGTATAATCCACAGAGTATAGAAAAAAGATGGCAGAGATACTGGTCTGAAAAAAGGCTCTACGAAGTCAGGGAGGAGCCAGGACGACATAAGTTTTATTGTCTGGAGATGTTCCCTTATCCATCAGGCAGGATACATATCGGACATGTAAGGAATTATGTTATAGGAGATGTTATCAGCAGATATAAAAGGATGCGTGGTTTTAATGTGCTTCATCCAATGGGCTGGGATGCCTTTGGACTGCCTGCTGAGAATGCTGCCATAAAGCATGGTGTACACCCTGCGAAATGGACATACGAGAATATCAGGTACATGAAGGAACAGCTTCAGGGGATGGGATTAAGCTATGACTGGCAGAGGGAGATAACCACTTGTGAGCCTGAATATTATAGGTGGAATCAATGGTTTTTCCTGAAGATGTATGAGAGGGGCCTTGTATATAGAAAGTCATCTTTTGTTAACTGGTGCCCTTCCTGTGAGACTGTCCTTGCAAATGAACAGGTGATCGATGGCAGGTGCTGGAGGTGCGACACAACTGTCTCTGAGAAAGAACTCGATCAGTGGTTCTTCAAAATCACTGCGTATGCAGATGAACTCCTTATGGATCTCGAAAAACTTACTGAATGGCCTGAGAAGGTTAAGGCCATGCAACATTATTGGATAGGGCGGAGTGAAGGTGTTGAGGTAGATTTTAATCTTATAGGAACGGATAAACAAATCAAGATCTTCACCACAAGACAGGATACACTTTATGGTGTTACATTTGTCAGTATTGCAAAGAGACATCCATTACTGAAGGAGCTTGTTAAGGACAATGAAACTATAAAGATGATAGAATCACTATCCGATGACCCTGAAAGGAAGGAAGGGGTTTTCACAGGACGCTATGCAGTCAACCCCTTAACAGGTGAAAAGGTACCCCTATGGGTTGCAAACTTTGTACTCATGGAATATGGCACAGGTGCAATAATGGCGGTCCCTGCTCATGATCAAAGGGATTTTGAGTTTGCAAAGAAATATGGTCTGCCGATAAAGGTCGTAATACAGAATTTAAAATCACCAATCAGGTCTTCTGAGGAGATGTCCAAGGCATATGAGGGTGAGGGGGTGCTTATTGATTCAGGCATCTTTACAGGCCTTAATAGCGAGTTGGCAAGGACCAAGATCGCTGATTTCATTGAGGAAAATGGTCTTGGTAAAAGGGTTGTAAATTACAAGCTCAGGGACTGGGGGATATCCAGGCAAAGATACTGGGGTACACCTATTCCCATGGTCTATTGTCAATCTTGTGGTATGGTACCAGTGTCTGAGGATGAACTCCCTGTCTTACTTCCAAAGGATGTCACCTTTACAGGTAAAGGAGGAAATCCATTATCAGGGGTGGAGGACTTTGTAAATACGAGTTGTCCCTGTTGTGGCAAACCTGCAAAGAGAGAGACAGATACAATGGATACCTTTGTTGACTCCTCATGGTATTTTATTGCCTATTGTTTTGATAAGTGTAAGATTGATTTCAAATCCATATCCCCTCTTTCATCATTATATTACTGGATGCCTGTTGATCAGTATATAGGGGGCATTGAGCATGCAGTGCTCCACCTCCTTTATTCAAGGTTCTTCACAAAGGTCTTGAGGGATATAGGGTTGATCGGGGTAGATGAGCCATTCAAAAATCTCCTCACACAGGGTATGGTCATAAAGGATGGTGCAAAGATGTCAAAGTCAAAGGGTAATGTTGTTGACCCTGATTATCTTATTGATAAATACGGTGCTGACACTGTGAGGCTATTCTGTCTCTTTGCTGCACCACCAGAGAAGGACCTTGAGTGGTCGGATCAAGGTGTCGAAGGCGCATATAGATTTTTAAATAAGGTGTGGAGACTCGTGCATAGATATATTACAGAGGCGCAGAAGCCTCTAACTTCAGAGATTCCGAACCTCAAAGCTTCTGCACTGTTACGAAAGACCCATCAGACGATAAAGAGGGTCACAGGTAGTATAGAGAAGGATTACCATTTTAATACCGCCGTCTCTGCATTGATGGAACTCATAAATGAGATTGCCGATTTTACGCCATCATCACCAGAGGATGAGGATGTTTTGGGATTTGCCATCAGGCAATCGATACTCTTGATCGCGCCTTTCGCACCGCATATATCCGAGGAACTATGGCAGAAGATCGACGGGAAGGGAAGTATATTTAATGAGAATTGGCCTGATTGGGATGAGAATATCGCAAGGGAGGAGGAGATTGAGCTCGTTGTCCAGATAAATGGTAAGGTCAGGAGCAAGGTTATGGTGCCTGCAGGGCTTGATGAAGATAGGCTGAAGGAAGAGGCCTTTCATGCACCCAAGATTCAGGATTATATCAAAGACGTACCTATTAAGAAGGTGATAATTGTTAGAGGAAGGCTTGTGAATATAGTGCTTTGAAGTTAAAATTCAAAATGAGAAATTCAAGATTACAATTCAAAAATAAAAAATTCCTTAATTTTGCATTTTGCATTTTGCATTTTGCATTTTTCCTGACATCTTGTGGTTATCACATGGTCGGCTCAACATCCCTGCCTTTTCATACAGTGGCCATAAAACAGGTTCTTAATAAGACATACGAACCACAGCTTGAGGATGTATTGCACGATGCCCTTTCAAGGGAGTTTATCTCCCAGGGCATCAATGTTACATCCAGAAGCACTGCAGATAACGGAGCAATACTTGAGACCGTGATAAGAGCCTTTTCAGTTAATACCATTGCAGCCTCTGATGATAAGGTCAAGGAGCAGGCTGTTGTGATGTATGTGGACTTTAGATTGACCGATGATAAGAGGGTAATGGAATTCAGGTCTGTCAGTTCACCAATCAATATTACCTTTCAGGCAACAGGGAGCGTTACTGACAGTGTTGTTGAAAAACAGAAGGCTGTAGAGAGGGCATCTGCAGAGATTGCGAAGGAACTTGTTAGCAGGATAATTCTGAGATATGCTAAATAAAACACTGGAAAAGGAGTTCAAAGATGGACTGAGGGCTCCCCTTTATTACCTGTGGAGTGAAGATCCCTTTCTCCTTGAGGATGCACTTGCAAGGGCTGTTGATATTGTGATCTCAAATCATCCTGTTGACTTCAATTATGACCTCTTTTATCCATCAGCAACCTCACAGCATATACTGGATACAGCCTCGACATTGCCATTTATAGCAAAAAGGAGGCTTATTGTCCTCAAGGACTTTCATCAGTTCCCTGAGCCTATTGTTAATGACCTTATACCCTATTTCCAGAGTCCATCTGACAGTACATGCATGATATTACTTTCCCGAAAGGCACCAAAAAAAGGATTTGACATTAAGTGGAGGGTTTATAATTTAAATATAAGCGAGAGGGACATGCCTTTATGGCTAAAGGGACTATCCTCAAGAAAGGGGATAAGATTGGAGGATGATGCCATAAATCTCCTGCTTGAATTTGCAGGTTATGACACAGGGCTTTTATCCATGGAGGTTGAGAAGTTAACGCATGGGGGTAAAAAGACTATTACAGCAAAGGATGTCATATCCTCTATAACCATGATAAGGCATTTTACATCCTTTGAACTCATCAACTGCCTCTTCGAAGGCGAGAAGACAAAGGCTCTCAGGATCCTGAAGGCAATATTTAAAGAGGGTAATACTATAGAGTCAGCAACCCTTATGCTGGGTGCATTGAACTGGCATTATAGAGAATTCTATAATTTATGGCTTAACAAGGGCAGAAGACCTTCCAGAATGAGGGAGAAGACATACAAAACCCTCTTAAAATATCTTCCTCTTTATGATGAGGAGAAATTTTATAATATCTTCAAGAGTCTCCACGAAGCAGACATAAGGATAAAGACAGGTAGCAGGGCCGAGCTCGTAATGGAGGTCTTGTTTATTAACCTGCTTGAGGCTGGGAAAGCGAATTGACGAGTCTCCTGAGTCTCGAGACCTTTCTTCCAGCTGTATTCTTATGAATTATCCCTTTCCTTACAGCTTTGTCAATTACAGCGATTGCCTTATTAAGTACACTGGTTGCACCGTCAAGATTCTTATCCATTACCGCGCTCTCTACTTTCTTTGAAAGAGTCCTCACCATGCTTTTGACTGTCCTGTTTCTTAATGTCCTTTTCGCTGTCTGTCTTGCCCTCTTAATGGCTGATTTATTCTTCTTAGGCGTTGTCTTTACTGGCAAGATAAAACCTCCATCTTTATAATTTAATGAATAATATGTACCATATAAACGAAATAAAGAGTCTAATTATTTAACATTAATGGAAATATAAAGTCAATATCATGGATGAGAAGAAGAGGGTTACAAAGGCTGCAACAGAGGTTTCGATTGCAACAGGCATAAGTCGTATCCTCGGTTTTATAAGGGATGTTATCCTTGCAAAACTCTTTGGTGCCTCAGGATTGACCGATGCATTTTTTGTTGCCTATCGTGTGCCAAATCTCCTGAGGGAGCTTTTTGCTGAGGGTGCTGTGTCTGCAGGATTTGTCCCTGTATTTACAGAATACCTTCGCAAACATGGAAAAGAAGATGCGAGGAGGCTGGCAGGTGTGGTCTTTGCCTTTTTGTTTTCAGTATTATTAATCATCTGTTTACTTGGTATCCTCTTTGCACCTTTTATAACCTCATTGATAGCACCTGGTTTTATTAACAATAATGAGAAATTTATGCTTACAATCAAACTGATAAGGATAATGTTTCCATTCCTCCTTTTTATCAGCCTCTCAGCCCTATGCATGGGTGTTCTCAATTCACTGAGATCATTCTTTATGCCTGCCCTTGCACCTGCCTTTTTTAATCTTGCAATAATTGCCTCTGCCCTTTTCCTTGCCCCAAGATTTTATATCCCCATACTTGCCATAGGTATCGGGGTCACCATTGGAGGAGCATTTCAGTACGGGGTGCAGATAATTGACCTATTAAGGAGGGATTTTAACCTAAGACCCATCTTCTCTTTTTCACATCCAGGACTTAAAAGGATAACCCTTTTAGTGTTACCTGTTGTGGCAGCCATTGCAGCAACACAGATCAATGTTTTTATAAGTAATATCTTTGCAACTTATCTGCCTGAAGGCAGTGCAACGTACCTCTACTACGGCATTAGACTTGTCCTTTTACCCATCGGAGTATTCGGTGTGGCCATGTCCACCGCTGCCCTTCCTTCCATGTCTGAACATGCAGTAAAGGGCGATATTGATGGTCTGAGAGAGACCTTCTCATTCTCACTGAGGCTGGTCTTCTTCATGAGCCTTCCTGCAATGACAGGGCTGATGGCGCTTTCACACCCAATCGTGAATCTCCTCTTTCAGAGAGGGGAATTTACATACGAAGCAACAAAGGGCACTGTTTATGCCCTCAATTTCTATTCCTTGGGATTATGGGCATTTGTTGGCTCAAAGGTTGTCAGGACGCCATTTTATTCAATGCAGGATACAAAGACACCATTAAAGGTTGCCATTATCTCTGTTGCAATAAATATATTGTGTAGTCTTATCCTCATAGGGCCTCTCAGGCATGGTGGGCTTGCTCTTGCTCTTTCAATTGCCACTTCAATAAATTTTACTATTCTCCTTGTTTTTTTGAGAAGAAGGATAGGAAGGGTTGATGGAAGGAGAATTCTCAGGTCATTTATAAAAACCTCCCTTGCCTCTTCTGTCATGGGTATTGTGGGATGGATGATAATAAGAGGTGATATATGGCGCGAAAGCGGAAGGATTATTGAAAAGACTGGTGTCCTTGGAGGTGTAATCATACTGTGTATTTTAGTATATCTTTTACTCATGCACTTAACAAAAAGTGAGGAGCTTGAGTATCTTATAAAGATGTACAGAGAAAGAAAGGGTAAGACATAGAGGACACAAGAAAAAGGTGACAGGCTACTTTTTGTCAGGGCTATGAGGTATTTTCTATTGTCCCCTTCTCGCTGTCTACAAGTTAAAAAGGATAACCGGCTACCCTGTTAGGGGTTTCCAGAATCTCAAGACTCTCATGGTCCTTTACCTGCGTATGATAGCCAATCCTTATAGCATGGTCTTTGTATTTCTCCACATTTTGTGCCCTCTGATAATATCTAACAGAAGCATTATTGTTATTACCTGAATGGTCAAAGATGGTTGAACCACCGGCCTCATTAAATTTCAAATAGGTTGCAAGCGTATCAGTAATCATACACCCGTCTGCTCCTCCTATTTCCTTCTTCATACAGTCTTTGATCTGTTCCTCTGTCCTTGCCTCTCTCCACAATCTAACCTCATCGATCGTTCCCTTGAACCAGTGCTTAACAGCAGGGTGTGTCTCGTGATTCTTCTTGTTATGTCCTATTGTCTCCTCAGGTGTGAAACACTGATTTGCTCCTATAAATACAGAACCAGCATCCTTTATTCCAGGAACGACATTCAGAGGGTTTGGATGGTTTTTATCAGTGCCCTTTAAGGGAATACCATCAACATAAACCGTTAATCTGCCTTCAATAAAATCAAAGACTCCTGCTACATGATGCCATTCGTTTGTGAGGCCTGACCCTGTATTTGCTACAGCAGCATACCACTTCCCTTCACTCTTGATGGCAAACTTAACACAGGTTGCATCAGGGTTACTGTTGCTACAGCCTTCAGGATCGTCTTCGGATGCCCCTTTCCAAAGATACAGGATAAAACCATCGCTCGTTCTTCTTGCTGAAAGATTTCCACCTGCCATAATGACACCATTCTCTATCTTCTCAGGCTTTATCCATGCCTCAACCGTAAAACTCGTGTTTACAAAATCAAAGCCTGTAGGATTGACCCTCGGATCAGGAATGCTTACTACACTGTGCCAGTAGACAAACCTCTCATCAGATGTCTCAATGGCAGGGAAGTAGAGTGCACCGTTGTCAGCATACACCATGCCTATGATGCCTGAAGAAATTACCACCGCAAGGGTTAAGATTAATGTGGTACGCTTCATCTAAGACACCTCCTTTTCGTATGTTCTTTATAGCAATGGAACAATCAGCAATGCGACGATGTTAATGACCTTGATCATCGGGTTGATAGCAGGCCCTGCTGTGTCTTTATAAGGGTCTCCAACTGTATCACCTGTGACAGCTGCCTTGTGTGCATCCGAGCCCTTTCCGCCATAAAGTCCATCCTCAATGGCCTTTTTTGCATTGTCCCACGCACCGCCACCGCTTGTCATGGATATAGCAAGAAACAATCCTGTCACAATACTTCCTATAAGCACGCCACCGAGAGCCTCTCTGCCAATGATCATACCAACAAGTATCGGAACAACAACAGGCATCAATGCAGGCACCATCATCTGCTTTATTGCTGATTTTGTGACTATATCAACACACTTGCCGTATTCAGGCTTTGCTGTCCCTTCCATGATTCCCTTTATCTCCCTGAACTGTCTTCTCACCTCATCAACAACACCACCTGCAGCCTTTCCAACTGCCTCCATAAGGAGTGCACCAAAGAAGAATGGTAATAAACCCCCTATAAAGAGTCCAACGAGCACCGTTGGGTCTGAAAGCCTGAATACAAGATTATCAGTAAATGACCTTGAATACTCCGCAAATAGAACCAGCGCTGCAAGACCTGCTGAGCCAATTGCATAACCCTTTGTAACAGCCTTTGTGGTGTTTCCAACAGCATCAAGGGGATCAGTAATATTACGGATTTCGTCAGGAAGTTCTGCCATCTCAGCTATACCACCTGCATTGTCTGTTATTGGACCATATGAGTCAATAGCCACAACAATACCCGTCATGGAAAGCATAGAGACCGCAGAAAGTGCAATGGCAAAGAGCCCGATAACAGCCTGTTCAGATGTGAGATTTGAAAATCCACCCGCACCGATATAGAATGCCCATAGTATAGCGCCTGATATACAGAGGACAGGCAGACCTGTTGATTTCATACTGACTGCAAGGCCAGCTATTATATTTGTTGCATGGCCTGTCTGACTTGCTGATGCTATGTGTTTCACAGGGCTAAAACTCTTTGAGGTAAAGTATTCTGTAATCATAACTATCAGGCCTGTAAGAACAAGTCCTATAAGTGCGGTTGTGAAGACACCGCCAGGGGTAAATGCCTGTGTAACATTAGGCTGTGCAAGAAACTTCACAGATGCGAAATAAAAAGCTATTGCTGCCAGTATGCCTGAAGCTGCAAGACCTTTGTAAAGTGCTCCCATTATGTACTGGCTCTTACCAAGTCTGACAAAGAATGTTCCGATTATCGAGGCTATTATAGAAATGCCACCTATGAGAAGGGGAAAGACAACCCATGGGCTTTCAGGACCAAAGGCGGTTTTTGCAAGGAGCATTGCAGCTACAAGGGTCACCACATAGGTCTCATAAAGATCTGCAGCCATGCCTGCACAGTCACCAACATTATCACCAACATTGTCTGCTATAACTGCAGGGTTTCTTGGATCATCCTCTGGAATACCAGCCTCAACCTTGCCCACAAGGTCAGCACCAACATCTGCAGCTTTTGTGTAAATACCTCCTGCAATACGTGCAAAGACGCTCATTAGGGAACAACCAAAACCAAGCCCAACGAGTGCATGAAAGGCCTTCTCGATGTGTTCAGACATTACAGATGTTGTGATGAGGTAAAAACCACCAATACTCAAAAGCCCAAGTCCAACAACCATAAGCCCGGTCACAGACCCCCCCTTGAAGGCAAGCCTAAGGGCATTGTTAAGGCCACCATGTGCTGCCTGGGCTGTACGGACATTTGCCCTTACCGTAACCATCATTCCTATATACCCTGTAAGGGCAGAGCCACAGGCACCAAGGGCAAAACCAATGGCCGTCCAGATACCGAGCTTAAAGACTGTAATGAGTATGAACATAACAATTCCTGCTATAGCAACCGTCTTGTACTCACGAGCAAGAAATGCCTGAGCACCTTCTTTTACTGCATTTGATATCGCCTGCATACGTTCATTTCCAGCATCCTGTTTTGTCACCCATCCAGCGGTTGCCAGTGCATAGAGAACACCAAGGGCACCGCTAAGCAGGGCAAAAATCACTATACCACTCATTTAGACCCCCCCTTTTTGAAAGATGTTTTTATCCTCATTTTATTGTTCAACCTGTATCTTATCTCTACCTGAATATTTATTAAAGACCATAGCGGTTGTCCTGTAGAAGAGATGGGCAAGTTTTGAAAAAGGCAGATATATAAATAAAGAGAAGACGAACACCAGATGTATAAAATATATAGGATATGCCAACACTGCTATGCCCGCAAGTCTTGTAAGCCACGAAAGAATACCAGATGCCATAATTACAGCAATTATGCCTATGAGAAGCCAATCGAAATAGCTTCCAAGTCCAACCTTCTCTGCATTTGCATATCTGTTTTTAATCATGAGAACAACACCTATAAGGAGCCCTATGGCACCAATGAGGCCGAAGAACTTTACAGGTGTACCATAACCAAAACGAAAAGGAGAATGCTTGCCAAGAATGTCAATATAGAGGACACCAAAGCCTGTTGCAAGTGCAAGGGATACAAAGCTATAGAAAACAAGGAGATGTGATGTATATCTATCCCTGTTCACATCACACTTCTTGAATTTCGTATGAGGTAGTATCTCTTTCAGTGCCTCAATGATACTCCCTTTTAAGTTACTTATTGTGCAATCAGGGCATCCGTAGTTCTTTTTCATATCCTGCCAGAATTTCTTTACACCAAGTAGCCCTACAATAACACCAAAGGCAAGGGCAGGTATAAAGAGAATCTGTATCTTAAGGACAGAGAACATATTCGCAAATACAATCTTACCCTCTGGTAAATTAAAGTTAGCAACAAGGGCAAGGAGTATAGCAGGTAATATGAAGAGGAATGGCATGAATTTCTTGTTATTTACAAAATTGACCAGAAACGAAGGAGACGAGTATTGCTGGATTGTCTGTTTCCTTATCGCACCAAGCACCTCACCAGGCTTTGCGCCCCTTGGGCAATATGCGGTGCAGTCATTACACTGGTGACAGAGCCAGACATCGGGATTACCAATGAACTTCTCCTTCAATCCCCATTGTGCCCATATCATCTCCTTTCTGGGAAATGGGTTATTATCAGGGGTTACATTACAGACAACAGAGCAGGTGGCACATTGATAACACCTCTTTAATGTTTCACCCCCTGCAGCTATGACCCCTTTCACAAAATCAAGATCTGGCTTTATCACTTGCTCTGCCATCTATTAACCTCCTTATAAACGCAGATGATCGCAGATTTATCTACGCTCATCTGTGCCTTTTCATCTGTGTTCATCTGCGATTCCTTATCAGAATTCCTTAAATGGATTTGGTTCAAACTCCTCCATCTTTTCAACATACTCATTCAATATCTGAGGTAGTCTGTCATAATCTGATATAGAAAGCTGTACAATCTCCACCCTCTCAGGCTCAAGCTGGAGTCTGCCAAGGGTCTCCTGAAGTTTGCCAAGCCTCTCTTTTGCAAGCTCGCTTCCTCTCACAAAATGGCATTGATAATTCTCACCGAATTTACAGCCAAGTAGTATCATCCCATCAATGCCCTTTGAGAAGGCATCAGCAATCCATGCAAGGTTGAGGTTACCAAGGCACCTGACAGGGACAAACCTTATGGATGAGGGGATCTTTTCCCTCCTGATACCTACCGCATCAAGGGCAGGATAGGCATCATTCTCGCATACAAGCCCTATAAGCCTTAGTCCCTCCTCTGGAACATCCACATTCTTTAACATCGATGATATCATGTTTATATTGAAGTCCTTGAAATTTATTACACGCTCAGGACAAGAACCAAGACATGTACCACATCTTCTACAGCGTGTCATCTTATGGAATGGTGTACCCTTCTGATCCTCCTCTATAGCACCGAATGGACATTCCTCTGTACACCTCTTACAGGAGGTACATTTCTGAAGGTTGACCTCTGGATATGTCTGGTCCCATGCCCTTGGATGGACTGAATAGCCATTTGCCACGGCCTCAACACACTGGATAGCCTTCATTGCTGCACCCATTGCATCCTCAATACATCCAAGCATGTTCATGGGCTGCCTTATACTGCCTGCTGCATAAATCCCTGTCCTTCTGGTCTCATACTGAAAGCATATATAATTTGAATCTGTAAATCCATATGCCTCTTCAAGTACAGGCAGTTCAGGCCCCTGTCTGTATTCGAGTTTGAGAATGTTTGGGACCTTATGTGGTTCAAGGGGTGCGGTGGGATCAGGCTTTCCACCTGATGCAGCAAGCTTATCATCGTATATCTTCTTCCACTTTGCAAGCTCCTCTGGCTCAACCTTTGTATTTGGCTCCATCCCTGTTGCAAGAACTACAAGGTCTGCCTCTATCCTTACATCTCCACCAAGGAGTGTGTCCTTTACATCAACATAAAGATTTCCATTAGGTGCCTCGCTAACCCCTGTCACCTCACCCTTTGTGAGCATAACACCTGGGTCATCCTGAATCTTTTTATAGAATAACTCATACTGACCGGGCGTTCTCATGTCCTTGTAGAGGATATAGGCCATTGCATCAGGGTTTATCTGTCTTACATATGAAGCCTGCTTTAATGATGTAAGACAGCAATACGATGAACAATAGGGTAGATGATTCGGGTCTCTTGAGCCCGCACACTGGATAAAGGCAACACTTTTTGCCTCCTTACCATCAGATGGACGGGTAATCCTGCCCTTGGAAGCCATCTCCTCCATCTGAACGTTTGTTATAACATTAGGGCTCTTGCCATATCCAAGATAGTCAAGTTTATTTGCATCATATGGTCTGAAACCTGCTGCCATTATAACTGCTCCTGCTGTCCTCTGTTGAATGCCCGCGTCTGTCTTTATAGAGATTTCAAACTGGCCTGGGAAACCTACTATCTTCTCTATCTCAGATGATGTAAATACCTCTATATTTGAATGGGATTTTACCCTCTCTATAGTAGACTTTACGGTTGGTTCTTCAAGGCTCTCAAAGGGATAGTGCTGTGGTAATTGTTTATGTAATTTCGATGCCCAACCACCAAGCTCTGGATTTTTTTCAACAAGAAATACATTATAGCCTGCATCTGCAGCACCAATAGCTGAGGTCATGCCAGTGACACCACCACCAACCACAAGGATGGCCTTGCTCGGCTCCTCAAGCATAAAGGGCTCGGGAAGATTAGAATTCTGTGTCCTGACAATCCCCATCCTTACATAATCCTCTGCAAGTGCCTGAGTCTCGTCTTCCTTGGGTGATTGACTCCAGGCAACAAACTCCCTTATGTTTGTCCTTTCCACAACGGCACCATTAAAAGTAAACTCTTTATGCTTGACGCGTGGAGAGCAGGCAACAATAAGGACGGCATTAACACCATCACCTTCAATGTCACCCTTTATAAGATTAAGCCCTTCAGGGCTACAGAGAACATCATGGCTCTTGCATACAGGTAGTTTGTATTCTTTTTGTGCAACCTCAGCCAATTTTTCTATATCTACAGAGTCAACAATACCACAACCCTTACAAATATAAACGCCGATCTTCTTTTCCATCAGGATAACCTCCCTAATGTCTGTATAGCCTTAAGGGCAGCACCTGTTGCATCCTGCACTGACTGTGCAACATCAACAGGGTTCTTTGCACAGCCAACTGCATATATACCAGGCCTATCCCTGTCTGGGACAACAAAACCATTCTCATTAATTCTCACCTCGTCAGGAAGCTTTACCTCTGAAACAGTGGGTACCATCCCTGTTGCAAGAACACAGAGGTCTACAGCCATCTTCTTCTTCTGTCCTGCCAGTATGTCTTCATATTCAACAATGATATCTTTAGTTGAAGGCTCCCCTGATACCTTTGCAACCTTACCTTTGATGAGAGAGACATTCTCATCACTTTTAACCTTATTAAGAAATCTCTCAAAGGATGTCCCTGGTGTCCTCAGGTCTATGTAAAACATATATGCCTTTGAATCAGGGTATTGCTCCCTTATATACGTTGCCTGCTTCAGTGAAGCAAGACAGCATACTGCAGAGCAGAAGGGTAGATGATTCTCATCCCTTGAACCTGCACACTGAACAAAGGCAACCCTTTTGACCTCTCTACTATCAGATGGCCTTACAAGCTTGCCATTTGTTGGTCCATTAGGTGATGCAAGCCTCTCCATCATCACATTTGTTATTATGTCAGGGTTTGTGCCAAAACCAAGGTTATCTATCCTTGATGCATCATATGGCTTCCATCCTGTAGCAAGAACGATAGAACCCGCATTAATCTCAACCACCTCGGGCTTCATATTTAAATCGATTGCATCATATTTACAGGCATCCACACATTTTGCACAATCAGACTTCTTGCAAGCTACATCATCTATAACATATTTAAATGGGAAGGCGTGCTCATAGGGGATATAGGCAGCCTTCCTTTTATCAAGCCCAAAGTTGACATCATTTGGAACCTGCACAGGACAAGCCTCTGCACAGGCATTACAGCCCACACACTTATCATTAACATAGCGCGGATTCAACTGCACTGAGATATTATAATTACCTGCCATGCCCTCTATCCGTTCTATCTCTGCAAGCGTATAGAATTTTATCCTCGGGTTGAACTTTATCCTTCTGAAGTTTATCTCCAGGCCACAGGTGGGAGGACATAGTTTTGGAAAATACTTATTCATTCTCGCCACCCTGCCACCAAGAAAAGGTGTCTTTTCCACAATAACGGCATTATATCCGGCCTCAGCCGCCTCAACAGCAGTCGTAAGGCCGCTTATGCCACCTCCTACAACCAGGATTGTCCTTTCATGCTCTGCCATAAATCAGCCTCCATTAAAAGGGTTATTAAAGCTATCAAAAACAGGATGCAAATGGCTCACTGCTTAAGGTTATGGATTACAAATCCTTTAATCCTTGACCCTTTAATAGCTTTAATAACCCTCTGGGTGCTAATATCAGCACCCAGAGAGTTCTCAAGTCCTAACTCACAATCTGTACATACGGCACCTTCTTGAATTCCCACTCACCAGTGGCGCTATTGTACCTTGAATTTGTAAAGCACTTCCAGTTCTGGTCGTCTATCTTCGGGAAGTCAGCCCTGTAATAGTAACCAGGATATCGGCTTTCCTCTCTAAAGAGTATATGTCTTGCGTGTGCCTCAGCAGCCCAGACTCTATGGTAGTTCTCCCAGCACCTCAGAAGTTCATGGAGGTTGGCAGCAGCAAGTCTTGCACCATCCTCTTCAAGTACCTTGAGTTTCTTGAGCCCTTCCTCGATCATGGTTTTGCTTGTTGTATACCATGTTGAAATACCACCAACATACTCATCCATCAGCTTCATGAGCCTCTTCTGGTACATGTCAGGCTTGATATAGTGTGGGTTCACATTCCTCGGGTCATTAGGCGGGAATGTGCCTGAAGTTGTATAGTTCTTGTATTTTTCGTAAATCTCATAGGGCAGATACATCTCTGATAGAAGCTCATCAATGCTCTCCTTGATGACAGGCTTGTAATCAGGATTGTCAAGGATAAAGGCGATTGCTGCTTTTCCAGCGATTCTACCCTCTGCATGTGAACCTGATGAGAACTTATGGCCTGATGCACCGACAACGTCACCTGCCATAAAGAGACCCTGAACGGTTGACATCCTGTTATAGCCCCATGACCACTCAGCAGGAGCACCAGAAATATCACCAGGACCACTCACCCAGAAGCCTGCACAACCTGCGTGTGAGCCCAGGAGATAAGGCTCTGAAGGGATGAGCTCTGATGGCTCCTTGTCAGGCTCTATATCTGATGCTGCCCACATTCCAGCCTGGGCAATGGTCATATCAAGGAAGTCCTCCCATGCCTCTGCTTCAAGGTGTTTGAGTTTCTTTTTCCCTTCTTTCTCGCCGAGTTTCTCAATGAATGACTGTCCCATTGTCTGCATTGCTGTATGGGTCTGCATCTTGATTGGACCCTCACAATTTCTGAGAGCAATCATTGAGACATGATTCCTCAGGCATGTGCCCATCGCCTTACCATAGCCAGGGAAATCCCTTTCCACCGCCTCTCCATATTTTACCTGCGCATCAGTGCCATCAGCAGAAAGCGCCTTTGCCTTGAAGAAGAGGAACCATGCACCGACGGGTCCGTATCCATCCTTGAATCTCATGGGCACAAACCTGTTCTCCATAAGGGTCATCTCTGCACCTGCCTGTAAACCAAAATAATAGCCCGATCCTGAATTCCATACAGGGAACCATGCCCTTCCCATACCCTCACCAATGGAACGTGGCCTGAATACATTAACAGCACCACCCATGGCGCAAAGGATAGCCTTTGCCTTGAAGATATAGGCCTTATTCTCCCTTACGCTGAAGCCTATTGCACCTGCAATTCTGTTAGGTACATTGGCATCCATAAGAGGTTTGGTTATAAAGACCCTCTCAAAGTGGTTCTCTTCAACACCTGTTGCCTTTCTGTTTGATTCAAGTGCCTTCTTTGCAGCCTCAGCAACAATCGCCTTGTAGGACTCACCATTAATCATAATCTGCCACTTCCCAGAACGACAGACTGTTTGCTCTATCTTCTGGGGGTCACCATAGACATCCTTTATCATGGGCTTGCCTGCATCCTTTGCCTGATGACCATCAAGTGAAAATCCGTCATCACCTTTCTTCCAGATGGGCAGACCCCATTCCTCAAAGAGCATAACCGAGTCATCCACATGCCTCCCAAGGTCAAAGACAAGATCCTCCCTGATTATACCCATAAGGTCTGTCCTCACATACCTCACATAATCCTCAATCTTATTACCACCCATAAATGTGTTAATAGCAGAAAGGCCCTGTGCAACAGCACCACTGCGGTCTGTTGCTGCCTTGTCAACCACCGTGATCCTGATCTTCTTAGGGTTTGCCCAGGCGGCTGCCTCGTAGGCTGCCCCACACGCTGCCATGCCACCACCAAGGATCAGAAAGTCTGTTTCATGCTCAACAACCTGTGGTCTTTCACAATATGAAAATGTACAACTCTCCTTCTCCATTTATCTTCACCTCCTGTTTTATTCTTTTCTTGCTTCACAGTTAAAAAAGCCAGGCTGTTTGAGCTTTGAATAGTCTGGCGCAGGCTTTCCTGCATAAGGGTCGATAGATCCTTCAGCAGTTGTCCTTATAGGGAATTTGAATCTCTTGAGCGTACCGTTACGGAACTTAATCGTCCACATGATTGAGTCAGTACCCCTTAATGGGATAACGCTTGCACCAAGAGGAACATAGTCAGCATAACCCCTGACCTCTATCGCCTGTTGAGGACAAATCTTAACACAATTGTAGCACTCCCAGCACTGATCCGGCTCCTGATTGTATGCCTTCATGGACTGTCTGTCGAGAACCATGAGATCATGGGGACAGATATACTGGCACGCTGTCTTATCCTGCGCCTTACAGCCATCACATTTTTCAGTGATTACAAAACTTGGCATCTCCTAACCTCCTTTTCAAAAATTATTTTGGGATTTGGACCTTAGAATTTGGGATTTTAAACTTCCACCTCCTTTCACTAAAAGGTTAAGAAGACCTCAACCTCAATTTATTTTTTTGTTTGAGACTTTATGAACTCATCCATAACATTAAGGCTTTTCTTCATGACAACCAGCTCAAATATCTTATCCTTTACCTCCCTTGGAAGCAGCTCAATACTCTTTGTTGTAGCGCTGTCATACTTTGCCATGGGGAATAACTTCAGTATTGCATCTCTCTGCTCAGCAGTATTAGGAACCTGTAACACCTTTAGCCCTGCCAGCATCTCCTTTGCCATGCCTGCAAGTCCTGCATTCTGGAGCTTTTCAAGCCTCTCTTCATTAATCCATATATTTATTGGATATGTCTCATCTGCCATCTTCTCCTCCTTAAAAATTAAAGTTCTAAAGTCAAAAAATTTGAACAGTTTAAACTGCTTGAACCGTTTGAACCGCGCAGGCTGTTTTGTATCTTGATTTTTGCATTTTGCACTGTTTTTTATAATGGTTCTATTGTAAACACAGGTGTTCTTTTCTTAAGATACTCTTCAGTAACAAAAGCTGAGCCAAAACCATATTTTTCTGCAGTTTCCATAATCACATCAAAAACCTCAGGGCGATATATTAATCTTGGAGGCTTTACACCATCTATGATTATGCTTCTTACCACTGTCCCGCTGAACTTCTGCCATTCCTTTTTGTGGTCACAGAGCCCTTCATTGGTAATCTCTCCACAGTGTGGACAATAAAGCCAGTTCATTGAATATGTAGGCGTGATATTTAATTTATCCTGCACAGTTGAAAGCAAGTGATGAGCATCATATGGTCCATAATAACTTCCAACACCTGCATGGTCCCTGCCATACATGTGGTGAGTACAACCGAGGTTGGTTCTCAGGGCCGCATGAAATACAGCCTCTCTAGGTCCTGCGTACCTCATATCCCAGAGTGTGCAGGATGTCATATGATTATGTTCACCAAAATAACCAGCTGTTCTTAACCTGTCATGGGTCAGAATAATTGCCTCATCAATATAATCTCCAACCCTCTTCTCACCAATAATGGCATTTACAAGGACACCCACTATCGGCTTCTCTATTGGTAACTCACCATATGTCTGAAGCCATGCACCCTTACACAACCACTCATGTCCAGTGTGAGGGACATTCCTTGTCTGATGATTAACTATCCTTACCCAACCTTTCTCTTTAAATCTTTCCCTCATCTGTAAAGGTGTAAGCCAGAATTTTGTAAATGGCTCGTTTATCTTTGGAGGATTCAGGAGGGTAATCTTTCCACCGAGGAACTTATCCTTATATTGATAAGTCCTCTTAACACCCGGATGTTTCTCCTCAGTAGTGCCATAGACCTTCATGGCAACATCCTTCTTGTCAAGAGTAAATATGTCTGTAATATCAAATATCGCTAAGGGATTACCTGTGTATGTAAGTATGACTGTATCATTCTTCTGTATCCCTTTTGACTTTAATTCCTCATCAGAGATATCAAATACTATGGGGATGCTCCAGACCGTTTCCCCATCTGCAAGCGTCATCCTGTCACACACAGCCTCAACATCAGCCTTTGTCATAAAGCCTTCAAGTGGTGTAAAAAAGCCATATGCAATATCAATAACCTCTGTAGCAATCTGTAACCGAACATCCAGTTCTTTTGCCTTTGCATCCTTGAGCTCTTTAAGCCTCTTAATGGCTGCATCCCTTGGCATAACCCTTTCTACTATCTCTTTTCCACCGTGACCAATATTTTCCATAACAACCTCCTGAATTTAATAATTATGCTTAAATACCCAACACCCTGCAGATATTATTGAATATCTCATTAATATCGCCTATGCCATTTACGGATTTAAGGATCCCCTTTCTTTTGTAATATTCTATAAGGGGAGATGTCTGAGAATTGTATACCTCAAGCCTCTTCTTGATAGTTTCCTCCTTATCATCATCTCTCTGGAAGAGCTCACCGCCACATCTATCACATATGCCTTCTTTTTTAGGAGGATTAAAGTAGATATTATACATCTGTCCGCAGGCCTTACAAGTCCTTCTGCCTGTCAGCCTTTTCATGAGGTCATCAAAAGGGACATCAACACTGAGGGCTGTATCAAGAGACATGCCAAGGTCATTGAGCAATTCATCCAGTGCCTCTGCCTGTGTAACATTTCTCGGAAATCCATCGAGGATATAGCCTTTCTTACAGTCATCCTGTTTTAACCTCTCTTCAACCATACCAAGCACAACCCTATCAGGAACGAGTTCTCCTCTATCCATGTAGGATTTTGCCTCTTTCCCTAGAGTGGTACCATCTGCAACAGCCTTTCTAAGGATATCCCCTGTGGAGATCTGTGGAATCCCGTATTTCTCTATGAGCATCTTTGCCTGTGTCCCCTTACCTGCACCCGGCGCACCTAACAAGACGAGTCTCATCCTTACCCCCTATCCTATATTTAAGCTTGTCCTGATGTATATCAGAAAAGGATAAAAATCCGTGCTGAACTTCAATATAAAAGCTCTTAAGTACCTACAAGATTTTAAAAGTAGTACCACCAAAAAACAGCCTGCTTAGAAACGAGTAATATAATATGAAAGAAAGAATTGTAGAGTCAATATAAAAATTTAAATTAATTTATAATATTTACTTATAAACCTTTATATCCTTACTATACCTCGATATCAAGCCTCAAACTAAGTTCTTTAAGCTGTTTTTCATCAACCCTTGATGGCGCATTGCTCAGCAAACATACCGCCTTCTGAGTCTTTGGAAAGGCTATAACATCTCTTATCGAGTTAGCACCTGCAAGTATCATTACAAGCCTGTCAAGGCCAAGGGCGATGCCTCCATGAGGGGGTGCTCCATATTCGAGGGCATCAAGGAGAAAACCGAACTTTGCCTCTGCCTCCTCAGGTGTAATTGTAAGGAGTTCAAACATCCTTTTCTGAACATCCCTTTTATGTATTCGGATACTACCACCGCCAATCTCGTATCCGTTTAAGACGATGTCATAGGCCTGAGCCCTTATCCTCAAGAATTCGGATGACGGATTCCGTATCTCGGACCTGTCGATATTAAAGAACCTATCCATATCCTCTTCCATAGGAGAGGTGAATGGATGGTGCATTGTCTGCAATCTCTCTCCTTCTTCATCCCATTCAAAAAGTGGGTAATCTGTCACCCATAAAAATTTATATACATCACCCTTTATCAGGTTGAGTCTTCTTGCAAGCTCATCCCTGAGCCTTGCCATGGAATCATTTACAACCTCCTCCCTATCAGCCACAAACAGAAGCAAATCACCATCCTCAGCCTCAAGCGTCTTTGCAAGTGACTTTAGTGTCTGTTGAGGAAAGAACTTTGCTATGGGAGATTCAAATCCATTCTTTACTTTTATCCACGCCATGCCCTTTGCCCCAAATGTCTGAACCTGTTTGGTGAGATCATCCATCTCTTTCCTTGAATAATGAGCAAGACCTTTTGCATTTATGCCTTTTACAATCCCTCCCTCTGAAAGGGTATCAAGGAATACCTTAAAGGAGGAGTCTTTTACTATGTCACCCACCTCTTTTAATTCAAGGGAAAACCTCAAATCAGGTTTATCAGTCCCGAATCGCCTCATCGCATCATCATAACTCAGTCTTTCAAAAGGTGTTTCGATTTCTCTATCAATGACATCATTAAAGAGCCTCTTCATCATCTCCTCAATCAGGCTCATAATATCATCCCTTGTGACAAAGGACATCTCAAGGTCTATCTGTGTAAATTCAGGCTGTCTGTCAGCTCTCAGGTCTTCATCCCTGAAGCACTTAACTATCTGATAGTACCTTTCCATTCCTGAAACCATGAGTATCTGCTTAAAGAGTTGTGGAGACTGCGGAAGTGCGTAGAAATGCCCTGGATTTAGTCTGCTTGGCACAAGATAATCCCGTGCACCCTCTGGAGTGCTTTTTGTTAGGACAGGCGTCTCTATCTCAAGAAAACCATTTGCGTCAAGAAAGTCCCTTACAGACTTTGTTGTCCTATGCCTGAGAACCATGTTCCTGAGGATGGACGGTCTTCTGAGGTCAAGGTATCTGTGTTTAAACCTGAGAAACTCAGAGGCGTCAACATTATCCTCGACTGCAAATGGAAGAGGCTTACTCTCATTAAGGACATTTAGTTCTCTTGCAACAACCTCAACATCTCCTGTTGGGATAGAGGGGTTTTCAGTGCCATCAGGCCTTCTCCTCACCTCCCCTTTTATCCTGAGCACATACTCACTCCTTATCTTATGTGCATGCTTGTGAATCTCGGGGTCCACCTGTGGATTAAAGACAACCTGGACAATGCCACTCCTATCCCTTAAATCAATGAATACAACGCCACCATGGTCGCGCCATCTACTAGCCCAGCCTGCTATAGAAAGGGTTGAGCCTATATCGCTCTCTCTTATCTCGCCACAGCCTTTATCTCTTAACAACCTGTTTCATCACCTCTTTCTTAAGTCTCTTGACCTCCTCGGGAGTAAGATAACGGAATGTACCTGAAGGTAGGTTTCCTAATTCTATACCATCAATCCTCACCCTCTTTAGCTTTATAACAGAGTGCCCAATCCTCTCAAACATCCTTCTTATCTGTCTCTTTCTTCCTTCATGTATCGTTATCTCCACCCATGAATTAGCATCTGTCTTTCTTATTAACCTCACCTCTGCAGGGGCAGTAATTCCATCCTCAAGCTTGATCCCCTTCTGTAACTTTAGTATGTCCTTCTCTTTAAGAAACCCATCCACCTTTACATGATAGGTCTTCGGTATCTTTTGTCCTGGATGCAATATAGCATCAGTCAGTTCTCCATCATTTGTCAAAAGTAGTAGCCCTTCTGAGTTGTAGTCAAGCCTTCCAACCGGATAGACCCTTGCCTTAACCCCACTCAGATAATCCTTAACCGTTGACCTGCCATCAGGGTCATAGAGAGAGGTGATACAACCCCTTGGCTTATTAAATATCAGATAAACAGGAAATTCAGCACCCCTTATGAGTTTACCATCAACCTTGATATGGTCTTTTGCAATGTCAGCCTTCATGCCGAGTGTAGCAACCACACCATTAACACTCACCCTTCCCTCAAGTATCATATTTTCTGCCTTTCTCCTTGATGCAATGCCACACCTTGAAAGAATCTTCTGAATCCTCTCCTGCATAACTGACCATAAAAAATCAGAAACAATAAGTTTTCAGTTCTTAGTGGCATATATTATCACAAACCTCTCCTCTTTGCATATATGATGGAGATTGAATCTCATCACAGAGAAAATGCCTGCTCTGGTGCAAGTTTTATTGCATCCGAAGACAGACAATGATAATATATTTCAGTATGGCGTCTCTCAAACTCCATAATCTTAATTTTCTCGTTATTCCATAAAGCTGGTCTTTGCATAAGGTGAAAAGAAAAAAGACATTAGCAGATAGCAAAACCCTGTTAGAGATTTATAATACCCTCTACAGTTTCTTCGGCCCACAGTCCTGGTGGCCAGGGGATGGTGCATTTGAGATTGCGGTTGGTGCCATCCTCACACAGAATACTAACTGGGCTAATGTCGAGAAGGCAATAAATAATCTAAAGAGCCATGGCCTTCTGAACGTAAATGCCCTGCATGAGATGCCAGCCAATAAACTTGCCTCATTGATCAGGCCAGCAGGTTATTTCAATATTAAAGCAAAAAGGCTAAAGGAGTTTGTGGATTTCCTTGTAACCAATTATAGAGGCAGTATGAAGCGGATGGGCAATAAAGATACTCATAGATTGAGGGAGATGCTTTTGAGTATCAATGGTATAGGCCCTGAGACAGCAGACTCCATCCTTCTCTATGCACTTGGAAAACCTGTTTTTGTGATTGATGCGTATACAAAAAGGGTTCTCCAGAGGCACGGTCTTGCGAATGAGAAATTTACATATGTTGAACTTCAAGAACTCTTTCATAAAAACCTCTCCCCTGATGTCAGGCTGTTTAATGAATACCATGCATTATTTGTAAAGATTGGGAAGGATTACTGTAGACCAAAACCGAGATGTGAGATATGCCCACTGAAAAAATTTCCTGTCGAATTACCTCATCAAAGACCTAAGTGAAACCGATTCATTGCCGTTCGGCTGAGCTCACGACGAAGCCTCATTTTGGTTATCCTGCGTCTAAGATAGATCAAAATATTATCAATCCGAGATGAACCACTATTTCTCAATCGGTGTGTCTTCTCTATTCCCCCAGATTATCCAGGAATCATCATAATTGGCTGGGTCTTTGATTCCCATCAGCCTGAACTGTAAATAGGTGAGCGTTGAACGGGTACCTGTCTGACAGTAAGCAATTGTCCTCTTGTTTATGTCAAGCTTACCGAAAAGTTTTTCCAGTTCATCCATGGATTTAATCATACCCGTCTTCTTATCAAAGGTCTCATCATGGCTGACATTGATTTTTACAGTAGGGATATGTCCGCCTCTCCCACTCTTTACCCTAACATCCTTACCAATATACTCTCCCTGTGTTCTGGAGTCAATAACCTGAAGGCCTTTGATTTCGCCTTTGGCTATTTTCAACATTTCATCAGTGGTGGCTATTCTGCTCGGCATGAGATTGGCTTTATATTTAGCCGGCTTGAGCTTTGTCTCTTTAGTATCCAGTTTCTTTCCTGCGGCCTCCCAGGCCTCGATACCTCCATTTAAGAAACGGACATCCTTCTGACCCAGTAGCTCAAGTATCCAGAAGGCAACAGAGGCACGGGTAATCCTCTTGGTATCAGCATAAACCACAACAGTCTTGTCGGATGTTATTCCTGCATCACCGAGTATCTTCTCATATTTGGCTACATCAATATTCCCTTCAGCGTCTTTGAAAACAACCGACTCTTCTTTTGTTCTCAAGACCTTATCACATCGACCGCCAAGAGTTATGGCGCCTGGGATATGTCCGTCAGCATAACCCTTTAACATTGTGCCAGTTTTTTTATCTTTTGTCTCTTTTACATCTCTGCAGTCAATTACGATCCAATCCTTATGTCTCTCGATATCTGCGGGTGTTACCAATAACTCGGGGTTCGCATACTCTTTAGCATAGGCCGAAAAGGTGAAAACAAGCAGGGACGACAACAAAAGAAAAGGAATTATTTTGCTCTTATATTTTTTCATCCCGACCTCCCTCTTCTTTACTTAGATTTTGAAACTTCGTGCCTGCAAGGCACAATCTTAAACTTCACCCCATTTTAATTTATTTACCCTCTAACTTAATTAAGCAAAAGTTATACCACAAAGAAACCCTTTTAATTTAAATTATTATATCATGATTTTAAAGAAAAATTCAAGAAATCAGTCTTCTTTGATGTGCTATATGCCATCTATACACTGCCATCTGATACGACACCAGATTTCTGTAACCGCTGTGTGGGGGATGAGATTTTCTTTCTTATCTTCTCCATTCATAGATTAAAATATTTGTCTGATTCCCATTGTAATGGGTTGTTTATTATGTATTCACGAATTTTGTTTAATTCAATTTCGTTACGGATAATGTGTTCATAATAATTCCGTTGCCAGACAATATGAATATACGTATTTTGTCGAAACCATTTGGTAACCCCAATTTTAAAACCACGAACAATGGAACCGATGGATTTTGGAATGATTTTTTGATATTGATTTTGTAGGGGTTCAAAATTTTGAACCCCTACATTATTTATTATAAAAATTCCATGCACATGATTTGGCATTACCACAAATTCATCCAATAATGCGTGCGGAAAATGTTGCGGTATTTCCAGCCAACACCGTCTCACAATTTCTGCATATTCATTCAATGCCATTTTACCATTGATTACACCCCCAAACAAACATTCCCTATTATGTGTGCAGATGGTAACAAAATATGCACCCGATTGGGAATAATCATAATTCTTTAACCGAATTGAACGGCGGTGGTGTTGGTTGGGGGTAGATTTCATTTTGAAGTGTCGCAGCATGTTTTAGCAACGAGGTTTTTTCATAGACCACCATCATCTTTTTTGAATATTCAAGAAGACCAAAAAATTCTATCATCGTTATGTTCTGAATGGCTTTATTAAGGAATTTATTACTAATCTTTTCGACAAGTTTTTTGTTTTCTTCTGTCAGAGGGCAGGTTTCAATAATTTTTTTCAAAAAATCAAATAATCTTTGTTCGCCATCAGATTCATATATAACAATGAAAAATGGAACGATAATATTAAAGAACATGTCAAGTTTTCTTGATTCTCCCAAACCAGGGAAGGACATAATTTTGTTTACAACACTTTTTGCATTCTTTGGGGTCAGCTCGTTACAAAATGAAGTCTCTATCTTATTTTTGAAATAGAGAAAAATCCTTCAACAATATTCTGCTTTCCACTTCTTGCTGCCTGCACCATCTGGTCAAAAGTCCTTGAGCGTTTATCTATAGACCTTTCACAAAACTTT
>FWWM01006039.1_pt1 | contig 25761 bp, 17 predicted proteins | sample 2228351 | NCBI WGS metagenome assembly FWWM01 (sample SAMEA103939774, study PRJEB20133) | metagenome
GAGGACGCTTATGCTACGGCGAGGACGCTTATGCTACGTAGAGCAAGCGTCCCCGCCCCGTAGAGCAAGCGTCCTCGCTTGCTCAGGCAGGCCAAACACCGCTGCCGACGCGCACAAGCGAGGACGGCTGTGCTACGGCGGTGGTGCGGTTTGCAGCCTCCGAGCGCATGGGGGTGCGCGGCGGTGGGCGTAGATCGGGTGCAGGGGCAACGCAGCGGCATTGTTTGTCTGAAGGCTGCTTGACACGGATAATATACAAATGTACATTATCCTGGCAGGCCCCTGCACGCGGCCGAAGCTGCCAGGTTTTCTGGCTGAACACCGGCGCGTTGCGACACCTCGGGTGGTTTGCTTTTTGCGGGAAGAGAGGCGTTCATGAGCCAGCAACCGGTGCCCAACACGTTGTCGGATGTTGAAGGATTGTCGATACTGTTGCCGCGAGATGGCGTTGGCCCGGTCACGGGCGTAGAGCCGGCCGCTAGACGCACCGTGGCATGGCTGCGGGAGCAGTTGCAACAGTTAGAGGCGGTGGGGCGGCCTGCATGGGGAGAGCGGGTGAGCACAGGCTGGGAGCCGCTCGATCGCATGTTGCCTGCGGGGGGGGCGATGCGTGGCAGTTTGGTGGAGTGGTTGAGCGGCGGTGCGGGGTGCGGTGCGGGCACGCTGGCCCTGGGCATGGCCCGGCAGGCTTGCGGTGAGGGCAGGCCGCTGGTGGTGGTCGAGCGGTTGGGGGGGGCCGCCCGGGGGACGTTTTATCCGCCGGCTGCTTGTGGCCAGGGCATGCTGTTAGAGCAGACCATTCTGGTACGTCCCGCCAATCAGGCGGATGAGCTGTGGGCACTGGACGAGGTGTTGCGTACCGAGGGGGTGGGGGCGGTGCTGTGCTGGGGGTGGGGATTCAGCCAGACGGCCTTGCGGCGGCTACAGCTTGCGGCGGAGGCTGGGGGGGGACTGTGCCTTTTGCTGCGGCCGGCGTCGGTGCGCACACAGCCGTGCTGGGCGCGGCTGCGGCTGCTGGTAGAGCCGCTGGGGGTATTTTCTGAAGGCAGTTATTCGGCGGGGGGCGGATGGGTCAATGTCCGCCGGTTGCGTGTGCACGTCTTGCACGTGCATGGCGGGGCGGGCGGCCAACACGTGGATCTGGAAATCGATGAAACGGGTAGTGTGCGCGTGGTTTCCGCACTGGATGTGCCAGCAGCCTCGCACAAGCGGCGGCGGGCCTGATCCGCTGGCCGTGGTGGCCGGCTGGTGCGGCCAGTTTAGCCCCTTGGTAGGGCTGGCGGCGGACATGCCGCCGGAGGCCTTGCTGCTGGATATCACGGGGATGGAGCTGCTTTTCGGCAGCGAAGAGGCCCTGGCCAGAGAGTTGCTGCACAGCCTGGCCAGACGCGGTCTTGCCACCTGTGCCGCCATTGCAGATGCGCCAGGGGCCGCTTGGGCGCTGGCCCGCTGGCAGGAGCGGCTCCCGCCTGCGGCAACCTGTTTTCGGGTGCTGGCCAGCGGACCGGCCGAGACGTTTTGCCAGCCTCGGGGGCCGCACACGCCAGGCGAGATTCCGGCTGCTGCCGAGAGGGCCAGACGAGCTTGGCGGTTGGTGGTGGTGCCGCCCGGCAAGACGGCAGAAGCCCTGGCCCCGTTGCCGCTGGGGGCCCTGCGTTTGCCGGCTGAGTTGCTGTCCACGCTGCGCGAGTTGGGCATCGTGCAGATCGGGCAGTTGCTTGTGCTCAAGCGCGCCGCGTTAGGGGCCCGCTTCGGCCAGGTGCTCCTTGCACGGCTGGACCAGGCCCTGGGCGTGGCTCCGGAGGTGATCGTGCCCTGTAGTCCGCCGCCACAGCGTGAGTCTCGTCTTACGTTCGAGACCGCCGTGCAGCAGGCAGATCTGCTCAAGACGGCCTTGGCCCAGCAGTTGGCAGAAGTGGTCGAACCATTGGCTGCGTGCGGCCAGGGCATCGTCGAGCTGGAGTGTCTGTTGCGCGGCGAGCGGCAAGAAGAACACCGCCTGCGCGTGCGGCTGTTTCGGCCCAGCGCAGAGATAGAGCACCTGCTGGAACTGATCTCGCTGCAACTGGAGAGGCTTTCGCTCTGCCCACTGTTATCCAGCGAGGTGCGGCTGATACACAGCCGGCCGTTGGAGTACCGCCAGCACAGTTTGTTCGACGACACCCCCCGCTGCCGGCCCCATGTGCTGGCCCGCTTGGCGGAACGCCTCGCCAGCCGCCTGGGCCCACAGGGCGTGGTGCAGCTCTCGTTGGTCCCTGATGCCCAGCCCGAATATGCCTGGCACGCCGAACCGGCGGCAGATACCTCGCCCTGGTGGGCCCAACAAGAACAGCACGGCAGCCGCAACCCCCGCCGTGCAAAAAAATCTCTCGCGCCTGGCGCCCCTTCTCCTGCGAACCAGGCTGCCGGGCAAGTTCGTTCCCGCTCCTTGTTTCTCCGCCCTTTGCGGCTGCAACAACCCGCGCCGGTCCAGGTGGTTTCTCTGGTGCCCAATGGCCCCCCGCTTGTGTTCCGCTACCAGGGACGCGAGTACCGCCTGGTGCGCACCTGGGGGCCGGAGCGCATCGAAACCGGCTGGTGGCGCGAAGGCCGCATCAGGCGAGATTACTTTCGCGTCGAGTCTACCTGCGGCCGCTGGTTCTGGCTGTTCCGCCGCCGGGAAGACGGCCATTGGTTCTTACATGGCACGTTCGACTGAGACGCCGCACATTCGAGAGAGGCCAGGGCACGCCTCACGCCACACTTCGATGCATGGACCTTCTGTGAGTTCCACAACCTTGAGCGGCTGCCAACCATGCCCGATCCTGTTCCTTCCAAACGCAGGCCGCTGCCTGTACCCCCGCAGCACCCGGCCCTGAAAAGCCCGCCCAGCCCAGCAGACCCGCCCAGTGACGCACCGCTTGCCCCCGGGCATGAGGCGCATCCAGAGCCAAGCCAGGCGGCACCCATGCGCCATGGCCAGCAGGCGAGACGCCTGCTCTACGATGCCCAGGCGAGACGCCTGCATCCCCACGGCCAACCTCCCCCGTATGCTGAGTTGCATTGCAAGAGCAACTTCTCATTCCTGCGCGGCGCCTCCCATCCAGACGAGCTGGTGGCCCAGGCCGCGCACCTGGAATACACGGCACTGGCCATTACCGATCGCCACAGCCTGGCAGGCGTGGTACGTGCTCACGCCGCGGCAAAGGCCGTGGGCTTGAAGCTGCTGATAGGAGCCGAGGTCTGGCCCGAGGACGGTCCGGGGCTGGTCCTGCTGGTTACCGACCGCGCCTCCTACGGCAGGCTGGCGCGGCTACTCACGGTGGGCAAGCGCCGCGCACCCAAGGGAGAGTGCTTCTTGACGTGGGACGACATAGCCGCCCAAGCCGAGGGGCTGCTGGCGGGCGTGCTCCTGCCCGCGCTGGTGCAGGACACAGGCGGCTCGCCGTACCTGCGCGCCCTTGGCCGCGTGCGCGAGGTCTTTGGCGAACGTGCCTATGCCCTGGCCGAGCTGCATCGGGGCAGCGACGATCGGCAGTCGCTGGCGTGCCAGGCAGAGTTGGCTCGCCAGGCGCGGCTGCCGCTGGCGGCTGCCAATGACGTCCTCTACCACGTGCCGGCCCGGCAAGACTTGCAAGACGTGCTCACGGCCATTCGCCATCACACCACCGTGGCCGAGGCTGGGGCATTGCTTTTGCCAAACGCAGAGCGGCATCTGCGGCCGCGCAGCGAGCTGGCCGCGCTGTTTGCCGCCGCCGGCGGCGCTGTGCAGCGAACGGTGGAGATTGCTGCCCGCGCCTCGTTCTCATTGGACGAGCTGCGCTACGAGTATCCCGAAGAACTCTCTCCGCCGGGCATCACGCCGCTGGAGTATCTGCGCCGCCTGGCGTGGGAGGGGGCGCGCCGCCGCTACCCGCGGGGCGTGCCGCCGCGCGTCTGCCGCCTGCTGGAGCACGAATTGGCGCTCATCGCCGAACTGCGTTACGAGGCCTACTTTCTTACGGTATGGGACCTGGTGCGCTTTGCACGCCAGCGCGGCATTCTCTGTCAGGGCCGCGGCTCGGCGGCCAACTCGGCCGTGTGCTACTGCCTGGGCGTCACTTCTGTGGATCCCGACCGCATGGATCTGCTGTTCGAGCGGTTCGTCAGCCGCGAACGCCAGGAGGCGCCGGATATCGACATCGACTTCGAGCATGAGCGTCGCGAGGAGGTGCTGCAATACCTGTACGAGAAGTACGGCCGCGACCGGGCAGGCCTGGCTGCGGAGGTGATCACCTACCGTCCGCGTTCGGCCGTACGAGACGTGGGTAAGGCGTTGGGGCTTGCTCCGGCGCGGCTTGATGCCCTGGCCAAGTCTCTCGATGGTTTCCACCAGGAGCCGCGGCTGGCCGAGCGTGCTGCCCAGGCAGGGATGGGCCGCCACGAGCCCGCCGTGGAGCATCTGCTGCGCCTAGCCACGGAGCTGGTGGGTTTCCCGCGGCATCTTTCGCAGCACGTGGGGGGGATGGTGATTACCCGCGGCCCACTCTCGGAGCTGGTGCCCATCGAGAACGCCGCCATGCCGGGCCGCACCGTTATCGAATGGGACAAGGACGATCTGGACGAGCTGGGCATCCTCAAGGTCGATTGCCTGGCACTGGGCATGCTCACCTGCATCCGCAAGTGTTTGGAGCTGGTGGGGGCACATCATGGGCGGCGGCTAACGCTGGCCGCCATTCCGCCCGAGGATCCTGCGGTGTACGAGATGATTTCGCGGGCAGATACGCTGGGCGTGTTCCAGATCGAGAGTCGGGCACAGATGAGCATGCTGCCGCGGTTGCAGCCGCGTTCGTTTTACGATCTGGTGATCGAGGTGGCGATCGTGCGGCCGGGGCCGATTCAGGGGAACATGGTCCATCCTTATCTTCGCCGCCGCAGCGGGCTGGAGCCGGTGAGCTACCCTAACGAGGCCATTCGCGAGGTGCTGGAGAAGACGTTGGGCGTGCCGTTGTTTCAAGAGCAGGCCATGCGGCTGGCCATGGTAGCGGCGGGTTTTACGCCGGGGGAGGCGGATCAGCTTCGGCGGGCCATGGGGGGCTGGCGGCGGCCGGGGCTGATCGAGCAGTTTCGCCACAAGCTGATCTCGGGCATGTTGGCTCGCGGCCTGTCTGAGCAGTTTGCCGAGCAGGTATTCCAACAGATCCGCGGCTTTGGCGAGTATGGCTTTCCCGAGTCGCACGCTGCCAGTTTTGCCTTGCTCGTGTATGCCTCGGCGTGGCTCAAGCGCTATTATCCGGCGGCGTTTGCTGCTGCACTGCTCAACAGCCAGCCAATGGGGTTTTATGCCCCGGCCCAGATTGTGCGAGATGCGCGCGAACACGGCGTGTGCGTGCTGCCGGTTGACGTGAACCACAGCCAGTGGGATTGCACACTCGAGCCGCCGCCGGCTGTCGATGCCGGCATGGCACCTGCTGGCCCATTTGCCCGTGCAGCAGCCGCCCGCGCAAAGCGGCAGCCGGCCTTGCGGCTGGGACTGCGGTACATTGCCGGCCTGCCCCGAGCGGCGGCCGAGCGGCTGCTCTCTGCCCGCAAAGCAGGGCCCTTTGCCAGCATGCACGACCTGGCACGCCGCGCGAATCTAAGCCGGGCCGTGCTGGTCCGCCTGGCACAGGCCGATGCCCTGGGCAGCCTGGCCATGAACCGGCGGCGCAGCCTGTGGGAGGCACTGGGCGAGTGCGGCACCGAGCCGCCCTTGTTTGCTGCCGTACCTACAGTGGCTCCTGTACCTGCGCAGACAGTTGTGCCCGCGCAGGCCCTCGAACTCGCGCAGGGTACTGTGCCCGCACAGGGGGCCAGCGCCGACGCAGAGCCGCTTTTGCCCGCAATGCACGCATTTGAAGAGGTGCTGGCCGATTACCGCACCACGGGCCTCTCGCTCAAGGGGCACCCCATGGCCTTTTTGCGGGCCGATCTGGAGCAGCTTCGCGTGGTACGGGCGGCTGACTTGCCGCGGATAAAGCATGGGCGGTTTGTTCGCGTGGCGGGCCTGGTACTGGTACGCCAAAGGCCCGGCACGGCACGGGGCATTACGTTCGTGACGCTGGAAGACGAGTCAGGCACGGCCAACCTGGTGGTGCGGCCCGAGGTCTGGGAGCGTTACCATCGCCCGGCCAGTACGGCCACGGCCCTGTTGGCCCACGGCCGCTTGGAGCGAGAAGGCGCGGTGATCCACGTGCTGGTTAGCAAGCTGGAAGACCTGCATCAGGTTTCCGCTCGCATGGCGGGCCGCTCGCGAGATTTTCGCTAACTGGCGGTGCACATGGCACGCGGTGCGGGGATGGCCAGCACGAGGGCACAGCGTGGTGCAAATCGCACAAGACTTGCCTGCTACTCGATTTACCAGGTACATCGAACCGCCGGCGGCCACGTCGCACAGGTCCCTGGCCGCGGTATTGCGGCGCTTTCAAACCCGGTGCGAACATTCTCGGTCCGAACGCCAGCGCACCGCAGCAGCAACCACAACCCGCAGAGGCTGACCAGGCTACTCTCCTGCTGGTTGTCCTTCGGGCAACCAAAGGCTGGCAGATTCAGCGGAAGGCGGGCAGATCGAGCGATGGACGCGGCGTACTTTTCAACTGCATTCCTGCCACTCGCCAGTGCGCACGCGTTGCCAATCCACGTGCACGCCCAGGCCCGGGCGGTCGGTTAGCGTGGTGAGCGGCCCGTCGATCTCGAGCGGGTCGCGCACCACGCGCCAGCGGTGGTAGTCTGGTCCAAGCAGGTCTCCCGGGAAGCGTTCTACCTGCATGTTGGGGACGGCGACAATCAGATGGGCCATGGCGGCGGTGGCCACATCCAGTTCGAGGTTAGAGCCGATTGAGCAGGCCACGCCGTGGCGGGCGGCGAACTCGACGATCTCGCGTGCCTTGCGGATGCCGCCCTGTTTGCCGGGGTAGATACTGATCACATCGCAGCAGCGGTTGCGGATCAGTTCGCGGGCATGCACGAGGTCGAAGCAATTCTCGTCCGCCATGATGGGCAGGCCTGTGGCTTCGCGTACGCGAGCCATAGCGGCATAGTCGCCCTTGGGGGTGGGCTGCTCGACCAGCACCAGGCGGCAGTCTTGCAGCTCTTTCAGGCATTGGATGGCAGTCTCTGCATCCCAGCCGCAATTGGCGTCCAGGGTGAGGTCGATCTCCGGGCCTACTGCCTCGCGTACGGCGCGAACGCGGGCCACGTCTGCCTGTGGGTCGCGGCCCACCTTGATCTTGATGGTAGTAAAGCCCTCGGCCACCAACTCCTGCGCGCGGCGTGCCGCCTGGCTGCTCTCGTAGGCGCCCAGCGAATAGCGGCTGCGGATCGTAAGGGGGCGACAGGCGCCGCCGAGCAGCTCGTAGACCGGCTTGCCCGCGGCCTGCCCGCACAAATCCCAGCACGCCATCTCGATGGCGCTTTTGGCAAACCAGTTGTTGGCCGCAGCGGCATCCATCCGGCGGTCGATCTCTGCGATTTCGGCAGGATCGCAGCCAAGCAGGGCGGGCTGGAAGTAGTTTTCGATCAGCAGCTTGGTTCCCCAGGCAGTTTCACCGCTCCAGCGGGCATCGACCGTGGCCTCGCCGGCGCCCTCCAGTCCGGCGTCGGTGCATATGCGTACTAGCACGTAGTGAGAGACTGCGTGGCGGCCCAGGGTGGTGATCATCAGTCGTTCGGGCTTGAGCGGCACCCGCACGACGTGCGCTTCGATGGCTGTGAGCTTCATCGTTCGACGGGCCGCTGCCTCCACGGCATGGGGATGGTCGGCGGGCTGCGATGCCGGTCGCGCCGCATATCCTTAGGGCGATCTTTGAACCAAGCGACGAAGCGCACCAATTGCTTGACCGCCTCTTCGTAGGCCTCGCGCCCCTTCTCGGCCGTTGCCAACTCGGCCTCTCCCAGCACGCCCGTCTCGGAGTAGCTGCTGGTCCAAGAAATCACGGTGGCCGGCCCCGCTGCGAACAGGTCTACCCACATGAAGGGGCTTTGCTCTTCGTTGAAGCTGATTACGCCGCTCTTGATCAGGTCGCGGCGGACATGATCGCCATCCAGGTACAAGTAGAGCGAGGTTTCCAGTTCGCAGGCATGGGCGCAGCCCCCGGGAAACTTGCTCTGCCGCCAGCGGGGAAGGAATTCCTTATCGACCGTGAGCAGGTTCCACCAGGCGGCTACCACGCACTCCGCATCGGTCTCGAGGTTGGTGCGGCGGGCAACCAGGTCGAGGTTGGGCATGTTGCTGCCGTGTCCATTGAGCAGCACGATCTTCTTGAAGCCGTGGTAGGCTAGCGAACGGGTGATGTCGAGCACGTGATGCATGAAGTGCTCGTAGTCGTTATTGATCGTGCCGGGAAAATCCATCACGTGGCCGGTATATCCATAGGCCACGGTGGGCAGCACGAGCATCTTGTCTGGGATGGCGCGGCCGGCGCCGCGGGCAATCTCGGTGGGGCAGACGAGGTCGACGTCAAGCGGCAGATGCGGGCCGTGCTGCTCGACGGCCCCGCAAGGCAGCACGCACACCTTGCCCAACTCGACGGCATCGTTGATCTCGGGCCAGGTGAGCTTCTCGTAGCGCCACTCTGTAAGTGCGCGGCTCATCTTCACTCTCGCATTAGGGGGGCAAACGCGTATTGTCGATGCGACTAGAGTAACCGCCGCGGCGTGGCACGCAAGCGGCCGTCTCGGCCAGGCGGCAGCAAGCAGGCCGATCTGTTCAGCGATTCGTATGCATGGCAGGCGCGACCAACGGCCAGCGCTGCACCGAAATGCGGCCCGTTTGCGCCAACCAGAGTTGGGCGCATGAACACAAGACTCCCCGGCGACATGTTGTGGAAGCGCCGAGGTGGTGCCGTGCATGAAGATGCACGGCGGCGCGGTCCTGAACACTCGCACGCAAGGGGCCTCACCAGCGTGTGCAATTGCCGAGAAAGGCGTTTAAGACTCGCACGCTACGCACGTGGCAAGTAGCATTGCGAGGCATGGTGCGCCGGGGGGCCTGAGCAAGCCAGGTTCATTGCGCAGCGTGACGCGCGCACCACTGCACAGAGCGAGTGCCGAGACTCCTATCCATGCGGCCGCCCGCCCCCCATACTCTTGTACCAAGCACGCTCAAACATATAATCGACGCTTGATGTGTTCCCGCCCGCTGTGCACTACTTCGGCACGCCATTAAAGCCACCCGCCCGCTGGCTTGCGGCACGAAGTTCTGCGTACGCGTGCACGCCCCTGGCGTCTCACAACCGTAGCCTCGCAACGCCTGCCTATGCGCCTGTATTGCCGGTCATTCATCCAGGCGGCGGCAGCATTAGCCCTTGTACTTGCGCCCCATTGCATGCCTGCGGCCGCTGAGCCGGCACGCGGCGACTCCGAGATGCAGCCTCGTGAGGATGGGCCCCCGCTGCGGCCTACCCAGCCGCCGGCACGTTCAGCCGCGCAGCCGTTGAGCTTTACGCGAGACGTGGTCCCGGTGCTCACCAAGCTGGGCTGCAATAGCGGAAGCTGCCACGGGTCGTTCCAGGGTCGCGGCGGCTTTCGCCTCTCACTCTTGGGATTCGACCCGCCGGCAGATTTTGCCGCTATGGTGAGCGAGGGTCGCGGCCGTCGTGTCTTCCCGGCTGCGCCGGCCATGAGCCTGGTGCTGCGTAAGCCCACGCTCCAGGTGCCGCACGGCGGGGGGCTGCGTCTGACCGTAGACTCTGCTGCCTATCGGATCTTGCACGAGTGGATTGCGCAAGGCATGCCCGATGCGGGCATAGACAGCCTGGGTGTAACAGGGTTGGACCTCAGCCATTCTGCTATCACGCTAAAGCCGGGAGCCGAGCAGGCACTGATGGTTCAAGCGGTCTGGTCGGACGGCGTCGTTTCCGACGCTACGTCCTGGGCACTGTTCGACACAACGGACGATCGCGTGGCCGTGGTGGATGCAGAGGGCAAGCTTCGGGCCGAGGGGCATGGCCGCGCGGCCGTAACAGCACGTTTCATGGGCCAGGTTGCGGTGGCCACGGTTACGGTACCGTACCCGCCCCTTGCCTCTCATGCGGGCTGGCAGCAGCACTGGCCGCCACACAACTTTATCGACGAACTGGCGGCAGAAGATTGGCAGCAACTTGGCCTGCATCCTGGTCCACTGGCCGATGATGCCGAGTTTGTGCGCCGCGCGTACCTTGATCTGACGGGCACGCTGCCCGAGCCGCAGGAGGTATCTGAATTCCTCTCAGCAGAGGATGCAGGCAAGCGCGCGCGGCTGATCGACGTCCTTTTGTCACGGCCGGAATACGTCGAGTATTGGGCGCTCCTGTGGGGAGATCTGCTGCGGGCACACCGCCGCTACCTGGGAGAGAAGGGGCTGGCGAGCTTTCAGGGCTGGCTGCACGAGGCCTTGCGCGAGAATCGGCCGGCAGACGAAATGGTTCGCGAGCTGCTCACGGCCCAGGGCAACCTGTACACGAATGGGGCTGCCGCGTTCTATTTTATCGACCAGAATCCCGAGGACCTGGCCGAGACGACGGCACAAGTCTTCCTGGGCGTGCGCTTACAATGCGCACGCTGCCATCACCATCCGTTTGAGGTGTGGGGCCAGGAGGACCATCGTAGTTTGGCGGCGTTCTTTGCGCACGTTCGACGCAAAGACACAAAGGAAGGCGGGCGCTTCGGGGGCGTGCAGGCGGTAAGCCTGGAGCCGAGCGCCATGTTAGCCTCGCTAGGAGGCGCAGGGGGCCGGTCGATGCTGCTGAGCACGTTGCTGGAGTCGCTAGCCGCAGCGAGCAAGACCGCCTCGCATGGCCACGCGGCGGAGGTTGGACCCTCTGCGGCGGCCGCATCGGCCAAGGCGGATTTGCCGGCCGTGCGTGGCGGCCCGGACCATCGGCTAGCAGGGCAAGAGGCCCAGGCCGACGTTCGCGTGCAGCTTGCGCATTGGATCACCTCGCCAGAGAATCCCTACTTTGCCCGCAACATCGTCAACCGTTATTGGAGCTACTTGTTCGGGCGCGGCCTGGTCGACCCTGTGGATGACCAGCGGGCCTCCAATCCGCCTCTCAACCCGGCGCTGCTAGATGCCTTGGCAGCCGATTTTGTACGCCACGGCTACGACTTGAAACACCTGCTGCGTACCATCTGCACATCGCGCCTGTATCAGCTTGCCTCGGAGCTGAGGCCGGAGCGAGACGCTGACGGGCGGTTCCTCACGCATCGTGTGCCGCGTCCCCTGGCGGCGGAGGTGCTGCTCGACGCAGTGAACCAGGCGGCCGGATGCACGGAGAGTTTCCAGAATCTGCCGCGTGGGACGCGTGCCATCGCGCTGCCTGATTCTGCCGTGCCGTCGGAGTTTCTCGATACGTTCGGCAGGCCACCGCGCACGACCACCTGCGCGTGCGAGCGCAAGCAGCAGCCCGACCTGCGGCGCGCCTTGCTGCTGGCCAACAGCGCGTATGTGCATCAGAAGGTGTCGAGTGCCGGCGGCCGCGTGCACACCTTGTGCCAGTCGAAGCAGAGCGATCGCCAGATTGTCGAAGAACTCTTCCTAGCGGCCCTCGCTCGGCTGCCCACTGCCGAGGAGCTACAGACCTCTCTGGCACTTGCCGCCGAGGCGCCAACGCGCCAACAGGGCTACGAAGATTTGCTGTGGGCGTTGATTAATAGTGCAGAGTTTTGCTTCAGCCATTAGGCCGGCAGCAGAGAAAGAGCAGGCGAACATGTTGAGTTTTGGGTTCGGGTCAGCGCGCACGTGCAGCGGTGTTACGCGGCGTACTGTCCTGCGGATCGGGAGTTTGTCTTTGTTTGGGCTGAGTCTGCCGCGGGTGTTGGCAGCCGAGGCGGCGCAGGCGGATTTGCAAGGCGAGGCGGCGTCCGGCCGCATGCCGCCAGCGAAGGCGCAGAACTGCATCTTGCTGTGGATGGGCGGCGGCCCGGCCAATATGGATACGTTCGACCTCAAGCCGGAAGCGCCGCGTGAATACCGTGGCGAGTTTCAGCCCATCGATACGAACGTACCCGGCATGCAGGTCTGCGAACATCTACCGCGCATGGCCCAGCAAATGGACAAGGTGTGTGTCCTCCGCTCGCTGGCACATCCAGAGAGCGGCGACCACGCGGCGGCCGCGCACTACATGCTGACCGGCTATCCGCAGCGGCCCGATCCCTCCGGCCAACCGGTGAACTCGACCATCTATCCTGCATACGGCTCGGTGGTCGGCCGCGAGCTGGGCTGGCGGAACGCCATGCCCCCGTACGTGCAGATTACCGCGGAGGCTGCTCCCTACACCGGTGCCGGTTATATGGGCTCGGCCTGGAACCCGCTTCTGATCAAGGCGGATCCCAACGCCGCAGACTTCTCGGTCGAAAACGTATCGATACCTGAGACAGTCGGCCTGGAACGCAGCCAGCGCCGACGCCGCATGCTGCAAGCCCTCGACCGCTGGCAACGCGAGGTGGAGCAGAGTCCAGGGCCCCTGGCAGACCGGGGTGAATTCTACCGGCAGGCATACGAACTCATCACCTCTCCCGCAGCCAAGCAAGCCTTCGACCTGAACGACGAGCCGGCCGCGTCGCGAGACCGCTATGGCCGCAACCGACTCGGGCAAAGCACCCTGCTTGCCCGGCGGCTGATTGAGGCCGGCGTGCGCTTCGTCGCCGTAGAGTTCAACCGCTGGGACACACACACGAATAACTTCCCCGCGCTTAAAAACGATCTCTTGCCCCCGCTCGATCTGTGCTGGTCAGCCCTCCTGGAAGACCTGCACGCTCGCGGCCTGTTGCAAAATACGCTCGTCGTCTGGATGGGCGAGTTCGGCCGCACGCCCAAGGTCAACGGCCAGGGAGGCCGCGACCACTGGGCCCGTAGCAATGCGGTGTGTCTCAGCGGTGCTGGCATACGCATGGGCAGCATCGTCGGCCGCACAGACAAGCTCTGTGCAGAGCCTGTCGGCCCGCCCCATTCGACCCACGATTTGGCTGCCACGTTGTACACGCTGTTGGGCATCGACCTTGCCAAGGAGTACCACGGTCCCGACGGCCGCCCGCATCGAATCAATTACCACGGTACGCCCATCGCTGAGAGTCTGGCGTGAACCGATTGACCAGCCGCCGACTGCTGCCAGCCGCCCTGCTGGCCGCTCTTGCGGGCCTGACGCCAGCCGCGTCGCGCTGCCAAATCATCAGCCACCCAGACCCCACACTGCTCTATGTTTTCCCGGCAGGAGCACAGCAGGGACAGACCGTGCGGATCGAGTTGGGCCCGCTTGCCACCTTGCAAGGTGCCGTGGACGTGCTCTTCGATGGCCCGCCCGGCATTACCGCTACAGACATCGGTCGCGTGGGCGACGCATTTCAGGCAGTGTTTCACGTTGCCGCAGACGCTGTGCCTGGCCGCAGGCTCGTACGTGTGCGAGGCGGCCCCGGCGGCCTCACCAGCGCCCGGCCCTTCTTCGTCGGCCGCCTGCCCGAGGTAACAGAGAACGAGCCGAACGATTCGGACCAATCGGCCCAATCCGTCGAGCTGCCCATGGTGATCAATGGCCGCATCCACCCCAATGTGGATGTCGACTGTTTTGCATTCGACGCCCAGGCGGGACAGTCTATTGTGGCGGCCGTACTGGCACATGGAATGGACGTGAAAGAGGGCAGCATCGGCGGCTTTCTGGATCTCAACCTGGAGATACAAGATGCCCAAGGTAGCGTGGTAGCTGCCAGCGACGATGCGCTGGGACTCGACCCCGTGGTCCATTGGAATGTTGCGGCAAGCTGCCGGTATGCGCTGTGGTTTCGTTCGCTTGGATACAAGGGCTCGCCTTCTTCTGTTTACCGTTTGACGCTGGGCGAGGTGCCGTACCCGACTTCGTTGTTTCCCGCCGGCGGGCAGCGCGGGACGCATGTGGACGTGGAGTTCTTCGGTCCCAACATACCCGCCGGCACGCGGCAGAGCGTGGAGGTCCCGCACGATGCTCCAGGCCCGGTGCACGAGCTGCTGTTCGATCACCCCTTGACTGATGGACGCGGCCTGGCCTTCGCCCTCGGAGATCCTGCCGAGCTGGCCGAAACAGAGCCTAACGATACTGCTTCTTCGGCCACGGCGATCGATGTTCTGCGCGACGTCTCGGCCATCGAGGCAGGCCAAGCAGATGGCACGCCGGCCGGTGTGCAGGGCGAGTTGCATTGTACGGTCAACGGCCGATTTGAGTCCGCGACCGACGAAGACTGGTACCGATTTTCGCTCTCGCAGGGCCAAGGACTGGTGCTACACACCATGGCCCAGCGATACCTGTTCTCGCCCGCCGATACGGTGCTCGAAGTGTACGACGGCGCGGGCAACCGCTTGGCCGAGAACGACGATGGTGCCCCGTGGGCGAACGAGTGTACGCACGATTTCGCCTCTACCGACAGTTGGCTAGCGTTTCGGGCGCCGCAGATGGGGGAGTACTTGTTGCGTGTGCGCGACCTAAGCGGTGCGGCTGGCCTGCGGTCGGTATACCGTCTGACTGCGCAGCCGCTACACGCAGACTTTGTATTGCACCAATGGCCGGACGCCGTGCCCGTCTGGGGGCCGGGGACAACCGCAGCCTTTGTGGTGCAGCTTATGCATTGGGGCGGCCTGGAGGCCGATGTCGAGTTGCGCATCGAAGGCCTGCCCGAGGGATGGGTCGGCAGTACGGGCACGATCCCCGCGAACAGCTTGCGGCAGGCCCCGCCGCCCTATGGCATCAAGGCGCTGCTGACCATCACCGCCCCGCCCGACGCGCCGTTGGGTGCCATGGCTGCATTCCGCGTGGTGGGCCGGGCCGAACAGCACGGCCGGATCATCGAACATGCTGCCTCCCCCCTCACGCTCCTCGGCAACAGCCACAATGACCGCATGCACCTGCGAGCAAGTTCCATGGCGCGCGCCGTGGTGGCCATGCCGCTCGATTCTTGGCTGGAGACTCCAACGCAGGAGGTCGAGGTGCGGCGGGGCCAGACCGTGGAAATTCCCGTTACGGTTCGCCGGCGGGCCGATGCCCAGAAAGAAATCGGCGTCGTGGTGAACGGCCAGACCTATGCCGCCGGCTGCGGCTGGTCTGCGCCCATCACACTGCCGGCGGGCCAAACAGACGTCCGTGTGCCGCTTACCATCACCGAGCAGCAACCCGGTACGTATGGCATCGTCGTGGCACGCTCCTGGGCGAGCGATCTGCGCGTCGGCCGACCGGGCCCCTGCACGCCGCTCATTCGGCTGCGCATTCTGCCGTCCGAGTGAGCGGCAAAGAGTACCGTCCACTCCGAGCCCAAATGCGGGCCCGCACCCGTGTGCCACTGCTTGACGCGCAGCGTCAAGCAGTGCCGCCGGCGAGCCACGCAACCACCTCCCCCGTGTGCCACTGCTTGACGCGCAGCGTCAAGCAGTGCAGCCCCGCCGGCGACGTTTCAACTACGCGCAGCACTGCTTGAATGCGGCCGTGGTGCGTCGATTCAGTTCCCGCAGGGTCACACGCGGCCGCATTCAAGAGAGTGGCACACCCTTGACGCGCAGCGTCAAGCAGTGCAGCCTACCGCCGACGTTTGTATCTCCAGGTCACTAGAGGCGCGAGATGAGTACGCTACAACGGTTCCGGCCTCGGGCTGCCTGATCGACCTGCAAGCCGTTCCCAACGTCCAAATTATCCTTATCATCCAGAGACCGAAGAGCCACGCATCCCTCCCATGCTGTACCCATGAAGATCACCGACGTTCGCACCATCCCCCTGCGCGGCGCTACCGACGACCACGGGTGGCCTGGCGGCACCGACCCGAACGTACAGTACAACACCCTCGTCGAGGTCCTCACAGACGAAGGGATCTCAGGGCTAGGAAGCTGCTATACAACCCGCCCGCTCGTCGAGGCCGCGCTTGCGCTGTTGAAACCCTTGTTGCTCGGACAGTCTGCCCTGGAGCCGGAACGAGTTACAGAGAACATGCGCCAGACCATGTTCTGGCTGGGGCGCGGCGGAGCCGTCGAACACGCCATCAGCGGTCTGGATATCGCCCTCTGGGACCTGCTCGGCAAGGCTCTCAACCAGCCGCTGGCCCGCCTGTTGGGCGGCATGTACCGAGACCGCATCCGCCCCTACGCCTCGATTCTCTTCGACGATCCACCGCGGCTGCGCGAGAAACTCCAAGCCCAAGTCGCCCGTGGTTTCCGGGCCATCAAAATGGGCTGGCGGCCCTTCGGCCGCGTCAGCCGCCAGCTCGATGAAGAGCTAATCAAGACTGCCCGCGAAACCGTGGGCGATGACATCGAGCTAATGGTCGATGCCGGCGGCAGCGAGCAATTCTGGCCTCACGGAGTCTGCTGGGCGCGGGAGACCGCCCGCATGCTGGGAGATTATGGCGTGGTCTGGTTCGAAGAGGCTCTACGGCCAGACGATGTGGATGGCTTCCGTGAACTGCGTGCCGCCTCGCCCGTACTTGTCGCCACAGGCGAGGTGCTCACGCGCCGGCAGGCCTTTCAACCGTTCATCACCACGCGTGCGGTAGACATCATTCAGCCTGACGTCACCAAATGCGGAGGCCTGAGCGAGGCCCGCCGCCTGGCCTGGCTGGCGTACGATCACGGCGTGCTGCTGGTGCCGCATGGGTGGAACACAGCCGTGGGCGTGGCGGCAGACCTGGCCCTGACGGCGGCCATGCCCGTAGCACGTTGGATCGAGTTCCAGACGGGCGTGCCATACATCGAGGAGATCATTACCGAGCCGTTTCGCTTGGAGCCCGATGGCACCTTGCGCGTACCAACTGGCCCCGGCCTTGGAATCGCCCTGAACCCCGAGGCGGTGGAGCGGTATTCGAGTTAGCGCAGGAGGCGGTCGCGCAGCAAGGACGCGCGGACCCAGTTGCTACAATGCAGCGTTGTGTGCTGAGCGATGCCGCCGAAGTAAGAAGGGGCCAGGCGGCTGGCGTTCTTTTCTTAGCGCGGGGGCAAGGCATGCTGTCCCCAGCACGAAGGGCCAGCAGGTACCCTTTCGCGCAGGGAGGCAAGGGCGTTGCGGTACCCCTTTCGCGAGTGGGGGCGAGGTGGCCACGGTCCTTTCTCTTAGCCATGGGCTAGTGTAATCCGAGTCCGCGAGGATGGGCGGGGTGTCGTTCCTGCCCCAAGCACGAGGGACTTGGGGAGCAGAAGCCAAACACCTTACATGGCCAGCGCGACGCCGCATGCGCCCGTAGCCGCTTCCGCCAGAAGGCGGTCCAAGCTGCCTTGGCGGAAGCCGGCCCTCGCAGCCGCGTTGGCTACACCGGGGGCGAACCTGTATCGTCGGACACCGCCGCCGCCAGCGTGCACAAGCGAGCACGCTTGTGCTACGTAGAGCAAGCGTCCCCGCTTGCTCAGGTGGGCCAAACTCGCCCGGCAGATCTGTATGGGTGAGACGTCTGTGCTACCTGGGACGCTTGTGCTGCGTAGCGCTGCCGTCTTTCTCTGCCGATGCAGGTCAGGCGTGCTCGTTTCCGTTCGGCAGATCCTGGGGTTGGCCGTCTTCCGGCCGATCTGCCGGTTGCTCCCCAGTTTGCTCTTCGCCAGGCAGCACGTAGGCCTCAGAAAGCCAGCGGCCCAGATCGATCTGCCGGCAGCGCTCGCTACAGAAGGGCATGGCAGGTGAAGCCTCACGCTCGAACTGCCGCTGGCAAACTGGACAAATGGCGATGGCCAACTGGGAGGCTCTCCGTCAGTCGGAACTGGACTTGCTCACTGAGTCCGACTTACTTGAACTCTTCTCGGCCGCATGGCCATTGCCGCTGGCGTTCGCCTTATCGGCCGCGGCGCTCTTCTTGTACGACTCGCTGCGATAATCGGTCTGGTAGAAGCCCGAGCCCTTGAAGACGATGGCTGCTCCCGGCCCAATCAGCCGCCGCAGCTTGCGCTTGCCGCACGCTGGGCACTTGCGCTCCGGCTCGGCAGTGATCGACTGAAACAGCTCGAACTGGTGTTCGCAGGCATCGCACACGTAGTCGTACGTCGGCATAGGGATGCTCCTGGGTGTACGTTGGGTTGAGTTCATTCTTTTGATTCGGGCTCAGCGGGCGCCTGGGCGACGATCACTTGCGCGGGCCGAATCACGCGGTCGTGTAGCGTGTAGCCTTGCTGCACAACTTCTATGACCGTGCCGGGCGGGTAATCTTTGGTTGGCTGCTGCATCATGGCCGCATGGCGATGGGGATCGAGCGGTTGGCCCAGCGCCTCAATGGGCATGCAATGATGGCGTGCCAGGACCGCCTCGAGCTGCTGGGCAACCAGGCGAAACCCCTCCAGCAGGCTGCCGGCATCTGCCTGGTTCTGCGCAGCGGCGATCGCCCGCTGCACATTGTCTACGACTGGCAGCAGGTCGCAGATCAAACCTAGCTCGGCAAACCGCCGCTCCTCCTCTCGCTCGCGGCGCGTGCGGTTCTGGTAGTTCTTCAGATCGGCGGTGGCACGCAGGGCCTGGTCCCGGGCCGCAGCCAGCTCTTCGCGCAGCCGTGCCAGCTCGTCAACCGGCTCGTGCTGGCCGTTGGCCTCCGCGTCGGAAGCCTGGGCCGGCTGCACGTCGGGCTGTTCAGCGGCTTCAGGTGCCGGCATGGCGTTGGACTCGGGGTGCTCTTGCGTCATACGTCTACCTTAACCGGCGGAATCCTCTTCAGACACGAACAAAGACTTCAGCTTTTCTAGAAAGCTCTTCTGCGCGCGGCCCTGATGCCGCTGTTCCTCTTCAGCAAAGGCACGCAGCAACTCCTTCTGCCGTGCAGTGAGCTGCTGTGGGATCTCAACCTGGATCAGAAGCACCAGGTCGCCCCGCCCGCGGCCGTTCGGATCGGGAAGGCCCCGCCCGTGAAGCTCTATCTGCGTGCCTGGCTGCGTACCGGCCGGCAGCGTCACCTGGGTCGGACCTTCTATGGTCGGTACCTCGATCTCAGCCCCCAACGCGGCCTGGGCCATGCTCACCGGCACCTCGCAAATCAGGTGCGGCCCGTGCCGCTTGAACAGCTTGTGCGGCTTGACCTTGATGTGGCAAAGCAAATCGCCCGGCGGGCCGCCGGTGGTGCTTTCGTTCCCCTCTCCGCGCAAAGGAAGCACGTGGCCCGTGTCCACGCCCGCGGGAAAATCTACCTCGCGCTCCACGCGGCGCTGCACCTGGCGGGTACCATGGCAATCTGGGCACGGGTCCCTGATCTGCTGGCCTTCGCCGCGGCAGGCGGGACAGGTGGTTTGCACGCGAAAGAAGCCCGAGACCTGGACGACCTGCCCGCTGCCGCCGCAATAACGGCAGGTTTCGGCGCGTGTGCCAGGGCGCATGCCGGAGCCGTGGCAGGTGCGGCAGAGTTCAAGGCGATCGTAGCGGACGCGTTTGCGAGCGCCGCGGGCGGCCTCAAGAAACTCTAGCGTCACCTCGCAGCGGATGTCTCCGCCACGGCCCGAACGGCGGCCGCGCCCGGGGCGGCCGCCGAAGAAGCCTTCGAACAGTTCGCCGAACGCACCTTCGAAGATGGCGAACGGGTCATCGACGCCAAAGCCGCCCCCGGCGCCGCGCTCCAGACCGGCGTGGCCGAAGCGATCGTACCGTGCGCGTTTTTCGGGGTCGCGCAGGACCTCGAAGGCCTCGGCCACCTCTTTGAAACGCTGCGCAGCTTGCTCGTCGCCTGGGTTCTTGTCCGGATGGTATTTGATCGCCAGCTCTTTATAGGCCGCCTTGATTTGGGCCTCCGTGGCGTCGCGGCGCACGCCCAGGACTTCGTAATAATCGCGTTTGGCAGCCATCGTGGACATGGCGGGACGACAATTTGTTGCCCTGGGAATTATAGCCCCGTGCCTGCGCGCGCCTTAGCCCAATTGGTGCAGGCCGCGGCCCAAGGCTAGACGGCCCAAAACAGGTCCCCGCGCCAGGCCGCCGCCGCGGGCGTCTGCCTGGCGCGGGCCGCAAGCATGCAACCCGCGCCCCGCCCAAGCCGCGGCTGCCACATCCTGCTAGCGAATACTGCCCTCAATGGGCGCCTTCTTCTTCTCTTCCTTATCGATATTGGTGACGAGCGCCTCGGTGGTAAGCATCAGGCCGGCAATGCTGGCAGCGTTGGCCAGGGCGAGCCGCACCACCTTCAAGGGGTCGAGAATGCCCGCCTTGAACATGTCGACATACTCGCCCTTGTTGGCGTCGAAGCCCACGTTGGCCGGCCGTGACATCAACTCGTCTGCCACCACCGAACCGTCCATCCCGCAGTTGGCGGCAATCTGCCGCACCGGCCACTCGAGGGCGTTGCGCACGATCTGCACGCCCACCTTCTCTTCGCCCGAGGCGCGCACCTTGTCAAGCGCCTCGCGGCAACGCAACAGCGCCACGCCGCCGCCAGGAAGAATGCCCTCTTCTACCGCAGCACGCGTCGCATGCAGGGCATCTTCCACACGCCCCTTCTTCTGCTTCATATCCGCCTCGCTGTTGGCGCCCACCGAAATGATCGCCACGCCTCCCGTCAGCTTGGCCAGGCGCTCCTGGAACTTCTCCCGATCGTACTCGCTCTCCGTAACCTCGATCTGATTGCGGATCTGCTGGATGCGCTTCTGGATCTCCTCCTTGTTGCCCGCACCCTCGACGATCGTGGTGTCGTTCTTGGTCACCGTGACCTTGCGCGCACGACCCAGATGGCTGAGCGTCAGATTCTCCAGCTTGATGCCCAGGTCTTCGCTGATCAGCGTGCCGCCGGTGAGCACCGCAATATCTCCCAGCATCGCCTTGCGGCGGTCTCCAAAGCCCGGGGCCTTAACCGCACACACGTTGAGCGTGCCGCGCAGGCGGTTGACCACCAGCGTCGCCAGGGCGTCCCCCTCCACGTCTTCGGCGATGATCAGCAGCGGCTTGCCAGAGTGGACCACCTTCTCCAAGATCGGAATCAGGTCGCGCAGACTGCTGATCTTCTTTTCGTGGATCAGAATCAGCGGGTCCTCTAGCACGCAGTCCATCTCGGCCGGGCGGTTCACGAAGTAGAAGGAGATGAAGCCCTTGTCGAACTGCATTCCCTCCACGAGCTTGAGAGTGGTCTGCGTGGTCTTGCCCTCCTCGACGGTAATCACGCCGTCCTTGCCGACCTTCTCCATGGCATCGGCCAGCAGCTTGCCGATCTCGGGATCGTTGTTGGCGCTGATGGCGCCCACCTGCTCGACCTCCGCCTTGCTGCTCACGGGGCGTGCCATCGACTGCAAGTGATTCAGCGCCGCATCCACAGCCTTCTCGATGCCGCGGCGGATGGCAGCGGCGTTGACGCCCGCGGCCACGTGCTTGACACCCTCTTTGAAGATGGCGCGGGCAAGAATGGTGGCCGTCGTCGTGCCGTCTCCAGCCGTATCCGAGGTCTTGGAAGCCACCTCGTTGACGAGCTTGGCACCCATGTTCTCGAAGTGGTCTTCCAGCTCGATCTCCTTGCTGACGGTCACGCCATCTTTGGTGACGGTCGGACCGCCGAACGACTTATCGATGATCACGTTGCGGCCTGTGGGGCCTAAGGTGATGGCCACCGCGTCCGCCAGCTTCTCGACGCCTTTGAGAAGCTTGGCGCGGGCGTGATCTTCAAACATCAGTTGCTTGGGCACTTCTGGTTCCTCCTCATTCGCTCGCGCGCTCGGCTGACGGTTAGGACACAACCTTGGCCAGCAGATCGCTCTCCCGCAGGATCTTCAATTCCTTGCCGTTCACCTCGACCTCGCTGCCGGAGTACTTGCCATAGATCACCTCGTCTCCCACGGCCACAGACAGCGCACCGCGCTCCCCGTTGTCGAGCAGCTTGCCGGGCCCCACCGCGATCACGGTGCCGCGCTGGGGCTTCTCCTTGGCCGTGTCGGGCAGCACGATGCCGCCTTCGGTCATCTCCTCGGCCTCCATGGGCTCAACCACCACACGGTCGTCCAGCGGACGCAGTTTGATGTTCTTCATGGTTGGTATCCTCGATCCAATTTGGTTCTCAGGCGTCGTTCAAGTTCTTGGACTGCCGCTCCTGGCGGCATGCGGGCATGCCCAGCCGCCCCGGCGGCAACGCTACATGTCCATGTCTCCCATGCCGCCCATGCCATGATCGTGCGGCGAATGGTGCTTGTCTTCGTCTTCCTCCTCCTTGGGAGCCTCGGTCACCAGCGTTTCGGTTGTGAGCAGCAGAGACGCCACGCTGGCCGCGTTTTGCAGAGCGCAGCGGACCACCTTGGCCGGGTCGATGATGCCGGCGGCCACCAGGTCGGTGTACTCGCCCTTGTCGGCGTCGTAGCCTTCGTTCTTATTCTTCTGCTGCTTGACGCGGGCCACCACTACCGCCCCGTCCACGCCCGCGTTGTTGGCGATGGCACGCAGCGGATAATCCAGCACATTCCGGATGATCCGGGCGCCCAGCTCCTCGTCTCCCTCGAGTTCCAGCTTGTCCAAGGCCTTCTCGCAGCGAATCAGGGCGACTCCGCCGCCGGGCACAATCCCCTCCTCCAGCGCCGCCTGCGTGGCCGCTTTGGCGTCTTCGATCAACGCCTTGCGCTCCTTCATCTCCGTCTCAGTGGCCGCGCCCACGTTGATCTGGGCCACGCCGCCAGCCAGCTTCGCCAGCCGCTCTTGCAGCTTCTCTCGATCGTACTCGCTGTCGGTCACCTCGATCTCGCGGCGGATCTGCTCGGCCCGCCCCTCGATCTCCTTCTTGTCTCCCACGCCGCCCACGATGGTCGTCTCTTCGGCCGTCACCGTCACCTTCTTGGCCCGGCCCAGGTCGCTCAGCTTCACGCTCTCCAGGGCCACGCCCGTGTCCTTGAAAATCGGCGTGGCACGCGTGAGCACCGCAATATCGCCCAACATCGCCTTCCGCCGGTCGCCATAGCCAGGCGCCTTGACCGCACAGGCACTGATGATCCCACGCAGCCGGTTCACCACCAGCGTGGCCAGCGCTTCGCCCTCCACATCCTCGGCGATCACCAGCAGCGGCTTGTTGGCCTTGCTCACGGCCTCCAGCAGCGGCACCAGGTGCTTGGCATTGGAGATCTTCTCCTCATACACCAGGATGTAGCAGTCTTCCAGCTCGACCTTCTGCTCGTCCGCGTTTGTGACAAAGTGGGGAGACAGATAGCCGCGGTCGAATTGCATCCCCTCAACCACATCCACGGTAGTCTCCGCCTGCCGCCCCTCTTCGACCGTGATCACGCCATCTTTGCCCACGCGCATGAAGGCGTCTGAGAGCACCTCGCCGATTGATGGGTCGCAGTTGCCGGCGATGGTCGCTACCTGCCGGATCTCGGTGCGATTCTTCTCGCTGATCTTGGTGGCCAGCTTGGCGATCGCGTCCACCACCACGTCGGTCGCCTTGTGGATGCCTCGGGCCAGGGCCATCGGATCGGCCCCTGCCGCCACCATCTTCAGCCCCTCGCGGAAAATCGCCTCGGCCAGCACCGTGGCCGTGGTCGTGCCGTCTCCCGCCACATCGTTCGTCTTGCTGGCCGCCTCCTTCACAAGCTGGGCACCCAGATTCTCGTACGGGTTCTCCAGCTCGATGTCCTCGGCCACTGTTACCCCGTCTTTGGTGATCTTGGGCGAGCCCCACCCCTTGTCTAACACGGCATTGCGGCCGCGGGGCCCCAATGTGCTCCGCACGGCCCGTGCCAGCTTGCTCACCCCCGCCAGCAGCGACTGCCGCGCTTCATCATCAAAGACCATCTGCTTGGGCACGGTCGTTCCTCCTCGTCAGGTGGCGCGTTCGTTCGATTTCTCAAGGCTACACCCCCAAGTAAGGCCAAACCCCACCTGGCGGCGAGCCGTCATCGGCATATGGTACAAGTACCAGGCGCAATACCAAACTGGCAGGTACGCCTGATGCTACCACCCATCAGAGCAATCGGCGTGCCGAAGCCTGCATCAGATCGCAACCATCGTTCGTTGAAATAGTTACGTCCGACACGCCCCACCAGCCGGCCACCCGGCAAACAGACGAGTACCCCCGCAGGTGCCATTTTGGCAGGGATCGCGGGCCAATGCGGCTCCCATAACCTGCACAAGGCGGTTGACCCGGCTGTCCTGCACTCGTCCCCTGGCTTCAAGCCAGCGGCAAGCACATGCAAGTGGCCTTTCCCTGCAACTTCCTCATGCGTCCGGCAAGCCGTGCTCTTGGTTGCACAGGCGTCCTCGCCTGTGCGCAGCTTCCTCATGCGTGCAGGACCCGCACCTCGGATCGAACGGGACCGTGCCGCCCATTTCTCGAACTCTTCGTGCGTGCGGGAGGCCCCCCTCCGATGCCACACTGGCACCTCGGCAAATAGTAAGCAAAGGGCGGGCGCCACACAGCCTAGAGCGGCTAACCGACTTGCCTGTTACCCAGTCTTGCCTTTGCTCTTGCCCGCCTCGCCGTAAAACAGTGCCGCACTTGCAGTAAAGCCATGCAAAAAGTTCTTGCCGCCCACGGGGCCTATTTCGCCCCGGGCAAAGAACCCCGCTGCTGGAATGCCGCCTAACAACTCGTGCAGCACCCCCGCATCGTGGTGGGGCACGTCAAACAAGCGTGTGCCCCGCCCATTGCAGGTGAACAAAAGCGCACCCTGCGGCAGCCCGCCCCCGGCTCGTACGGCGGCCGCCAGAAGCTGCCGCAGATCCTCATCGGCCGTCTCGGCATCTCGCACGTGAAACTGCACGGTTTGACCCGCCCGCACATAATCTCCAATCGCTAAGGCTCCTGTACGCTCATCGGCACCCAGGCAGTTGCGAACCAAAAAGTCGCCCGGCCCAAACCGATCCTGGTACTCATTCGTTACCAGGCCCACGTGCACTCCCCGCCGCACCAACGCCTGCTCTCGAACGTCAAGCGATTCAAACACCTCGCGCAGACGGGCCAGCGGCGGCTCGCCGCCCAGCTCGAGAATCAGGTTCCGCTCTGCACGCGTGACCACAAACGGCCGGCCGATCGGCCGGCATCCCTGTGAGACGACTGCCTGCACGCGTACCGGTCCCTCGATGTATACCGCCACCGCACCCTCGGCCAGCTCTTCGTCTGCTAACAACAACGAGGGTACTCCCGGCGCAGCCGCGCCGCTGGCCATGCCTCCCACCACCGGTATGCCGGGCTGGTCTTCGTTCACGCGATGCAGCAGCCGCTCCGCCGGAAACGTGAACGGATCGCCCAGCACCACCAGGACGGCTCCCCGAGGCCACGCAGAGGGTAGCGCGTCGTGCCAGCCGCAGATCACCCCACCGTCAGCCGTGCGCTCAAACACAAGCTGCATCGGCAGTACGCGCGCCCCAGGCAGGTACGCCCCCCAGAAGGCCACGGCGGGGCTGCCTTCGACCTCGCTGCCATTGGCCAGCACAGACTCAGCCAGGCAGCCGGCCAGCACGTCCGGCCCCAGCTCAGAGCGGATCAAACTGCCAAGCGAGGCAAGTTCGCACCGATACTCCGTGGTCACGAAGGCGAGCACAAGGCTGGGCCGCTCTCCAAGCTGCCTCGCCAGCTCGTGGCACGCCTGTCGAACGGCTGCCTGCGGATCTGGTCGCATAGAGATGGATGCGGCAAATCGGAGCATGGCGCACATCGCCTTCTTGAAAAAGGGGCCAGATTCTACCCCGCTGGGGAAAACCCTGTTTGCAGAATGGAGCATGCCCCTTGCATCCGGTCAAGGCAATCTCCGGCAATGCGGCCAGAGAAGCCCCCCCGTAGAGCAAGCGTCCCCGCTTGCTCAGAACGGCCAAATGCATCCGGCTTGCTCAGCAAGGCCCAACGCCGCCGCCAGCATGCACAAGCGAGGACGCTTATGCTACGTAGAGCAAGCGTCCCCGCTTGCTCAGCCAGGCCCAACGCCGC
>FWWM01006048.1_pt1 | contig 25749 bp, 16 predicted proteins | sample 2228351 | NCBI WGS metagenome assembly FWWM01 (sample SAMEA103939774, study PRJEB20133) | metagenome
GGTGGCGGGCCAGGCAGCGGGCCGGTCGGTGTCAAAGCGCACCTCGCCGAATTCCTGCCCGGCCCGGTCATCGTCCGGCGCCCCGGTGAAGATCCCGAATACACCTGGCACTGGCCGGAACGCTCGATCGGCAAGATCCATTCTTTCCACGGCAACGTCGGCATGCACATCCGGGCCTGGGCCTATATCCGCATGCACGGCGCGGAAGGGCTCCGTCGGGTGAGCGAGGATGCTGTCCTCGCTGCCAACTATCTCCTGGCTCGCCTGCGCGACGTCTACGAGGTGCCATACGACCGCACCTGTATGCACGAGTTCGTGCTCTCGGCCGTCCGTCAGAAGCGGCACGGCGTGCGGGCGATGGATATCGCGAAGCGGCTGCTCGATTTCGGGCTCCATCCACCGACCGTCGCCTTCCCGCTGATCGTGCCCGAAGCGCTCATGATCGAGCCGACCGAGACCGAAAGCCTGGAGACGCTCGACCGCTTCGTCGCGGCGATGCGGCAGATCGCGGAGGAAGTCGAGCGTGATCCGGAGTTCGTGCGCCAGGCACCGCACAACACCTTCTACAAGCGACTGGACGAGGTGCGGGCCAACCGCGAACTCGATCTCCGCTGGCAACCGGAACGCGCGGCGGCTGCGACGACCTGACGCCCGATCAGCTATACTCCGGTCGTCGGTTAGCAGGGAAGGAGGGAGAACATGGACAAGAAGACGCTGATCGACGGGTTGAACCGTGACCTGGCTGGCGAGTTCCAGTCGATCATCATGTACATCCACTATGCCGCCGCGGCGACCGGCGTGGATCGGATCGAGCTGGCCGAGTTCTTCGAAAAGGAAATCCAGGACGAGCTGCGCCACGCGCTGTTCCTGGCCAACAAGATCACCGCGCTCGGCGGTGTCCCGGTGGACGAGCCGTTGCCCGTTCCGAAAGCCAACTCGAACCGCGAGATGATCGAGCGCGTCCTCGAGGCCGAGGAGCGGACGATCCAGAACTACGTCGAGCGGATGAAGCAAGCCGAGGAGTTCGGCGACTACGGACTGGCCAACGACCTCCAGGAGATCATCTCCGACGAGACACGCCACAAGGAAGAATGTGAAAAGCTGCTCCGTGGCGTCGCCTGAAAATGGGCCGCTCAGCTGGCCTGGCCCGCCTCGGTGAGGCCGAAAGCCCGCCGAGCGCGGGCCAGGGCGTCGTTCAGCTTCTGGTGCTCGACCGCGAGCGTGAGGTCACCGCGCGTTCGCTCGAGCACGCCGCGGACCATGTCAGTCGTCCGGCGTAGGCCGTTCGTCACCGCATCGGGATAGTCGACCTGCACGAGAACGCCGTAGATCTCGTCCATCACAGCCAGGATCGCCTCAGCGCGCTCGAGGTCGCCAGCGCGAATGACGTCCAGAATGTGACGACGCAGCTCACCGCACGCTTCGCCGAGCGCGTTGAGATAGACGGCATCCTCCACCTGGAGCGTCTCCGGGCCTGGTAGTGGTCGCCCTGCTACCAGGGCGAGCGTCAAGCTGGCTTCGGCGAACTCCTTGTGCGCGTCCTGCACATAGCCGGACCAGTAGATCGACGGATACTCCGCGAGGTGCGCCGTAAGCGCGTCCTTGATCCGGCGCGCTTCTTCCAGCAGTGCTTCCGCCTCCGCAAACTCACCGCGGTGCACTGCACGCACCGCGTTGGCGCTCAGACGCGTGATCTGGCGCGTCTCGGCGAGCGCGCGCTCACGCGCACTGTTCAAGAGATCGAGCCGCGAGAGGACTCGCTCGGTGATCCTGGTGATTTCGTTCGGCTGCATCGCGCTCCTCGCTCCCCCAGCCTCGACATCGGTATTCCCGTGAAGGATAGCAACCCTCCTCAGAAGGGGAGATACCGGTTCCGGTCACAGCGACGCTCCGCGCCCCAGTGGGAATACCGTCGCCGCCACTCGCAGGCATCAAGCGAATCGAAGCGCGGGCGTACTCAGCGTGGTGGGCGATCGAACAACGCGTGACCAGCGATTGGACAGCGACCGAGCACTCGCTCGGTCGAGAGCGAACTTAGACTATAGAGAAGCGAGAGCCTTCCTGCCGGCACTCATCCCCCGAAAACCTGATCGGCGGTCCGACCATCGCCGCGAGGGCTAGGGCCACGAAAGGAACCGAACCGATGGATCGCTCCACCTCGCAGCGAACGCGCTTTCCCCACGTCGCCATCGCTGGACTCATGGCACTGCTGCTCGCGCTCGGAACACTCGGGCTCACAGCACGGCCAGTCGCAGCCGTCAGCTGCGCGACCTCGAGTCCCCCGTCCGGCGCCTATCTCGTCACGGTTTGCCTCAGTGATCCACCGAGCGGTGCACTCGTCTCCGGTGCGGTCACGGTCAAAGCGAGCGCGACGACCAGCGGTTCAGCTCCACGCGTGCAGCGAATGCTCTACACCCTGGACGAGAACTACCTTCTCACCGAGTTCTTCGCACCATACCAGTTCATCCTCCCGACCACGCAATTCGTCGACGGGCAACACACACTGGCCGTCAGGGCGCTCATGTCCGATGGATTCGTGAGCTCGCCGACCAGCATCACGCTATTCTTCCAGAACGGTGTCACGACACCACCACCGATCCCCACCGGCTTTCAGCCAACGACTGGCTCGACGCCGCTGAGTGGGCAACCGTTCCGGATTGCTGCGGTAGGCGACGGCGGCAATGACGGCACCTACTCGGCACAAGTCGCCCAGCTCATCGCCTCGCTCTCGCCGAACATGTTCCTCTACCTGGGAGATCTCTACGAAAAGGGTACGTACACGGAGTTCCTGAACTACTACGGAACGGACGGATCCCTCTACTCGGCATTCCGTGCTGTCACCAACCCGATCGTCGGCAATCACGAGTACGAAGGCGGTACCGCCGAGGGGTACCTCCGCTACTGGCAGTCCCCGCCCGACTACTACAGCGTCGATGCTGGCGGCTGGCACGTCATCGCCCTCAACTCGAACAGTCAGGTCGGGCAGTTCGAACCCGGTACGCCACAATACGAGTGGCTCCTTCGTGACCTTCAGGCCCATCGCGATGCCTGTACGATCGTGTACTTTCATCACCCCCGCTACAGTATCGGCCCGCAAGGGGACACGCCAGCACTCCAGCCGATCTGGGAACTGCTGTACCAGTTCGGCGTCGAGATCGTCCTCGCTGGGCACGACCACAACTACCAGCGTTGGGTACCGCTTGACCGGAACGGGCAACCGGATCCCAACGGCATCACCCAGGTCGTCGCTGGCACCGGCGGGCACGGGATCCGCGGCTTCGTGCGGAGCGATGCGCGGGTGGCGGCTAGCCTCGACCAGCCTCCTGCAGCTTACGGTGCCCTGGTCGCCTCGCTCGCCTCCAGCCAGGCCGATCTGAGCTTCGTCGACCTCGCTGGGCAAGTACGCGATGGCACGAGCGTCCCCTGTCATGGCCCGAACGATACGACCGCGCCCACAGCACCAGGCAACCCCCGGGCGACACTCGTGTCGAGCCAGGAAGTCGCGCTCGCCTGGGACGCTGCGACGGACGACTATGCGGTCACTTCCTACGAAGTCCTGCGGGATGGTGTCGCGATCGCGACCGTTCCCGGAAGCACGCGGAGCTTCAGCGACAGGGGTTTGCAGCCTAACCGCACCTATTCCTACCAAGTCGTCGCGCTCGACGCGGTCGGCAACCGCTCGGTCGCCAGTGCACCGGTCACGATCTCGACCAGTGCCACGCTGTTCTCCGACGACTTCGAGAGCGGCACGCTCGCGCGCTGGACTACCGTCAACCGTCTTGCACTGACGACGCTCCAACCGTATAGCGGGCTCTACGCTGCGCGGGCGCAATCGACGAGCGGAACCGTCTCGTACGCGGTCGCCCTGCTGCCGGTCGCGCAAGCCGACACGATGGCGGAGGGCTGGTTCTTCCTCGCTGGTCGCGGGAAGAATGACCAAGTGACCGTGCTGCGCCTCCTCACCCCGAACGGACGCGGCCTCGGACTCGTCCAGATCACCGCGAACGGTCGTCTCGCGTTCCGCAACGAGGTAACCGGCACGACGATCACCACGTCTGTGACGGTGACAGCGAGTACCTGGCACCAGCTGCGCCTGCGCATCGCCACCGGCACGGGGAGCCGGATCGAGCTCTGGTACGATGGAACACAGCTTCTCGGTACGTCCCAGAGCTTCGGCTCCAATACCATCGGCCGTATACAGATCGGCGAGCACCTCACCAAGCGCACATTCGACGTCCGCTTCGATGACGTGCGCGTGACTGTACCGCCCGCTCCTCCACCTGACACGACGCCGCCCGAGACCACGCTCACCGCTACGCCGGCCGCTTCCACGACAGAGACATCCGCCACCTTCGCCTTCGCGGCCAGTGAGCCTGCGACCTTCGCCTGCAGCCTCGACGGTTCACCAGCCCAGAGTTGTACGAGCCCGCTCACCTTGACGAACCTCGCCATCGGCTCTCATACGTTCACTGTGACTGCGACCGACGCCGCAGGCAATACCGATCCGACGCCCGCAACGTATTCTTGGGAGGTCATCGCTCCTGCGGCACCGGAAACCACTCTCCTGTCTCGTCCGCCAGCACTCACGAACCTCCCGAGTGCAACGTTCACGTTCAGCTCGAGCGATGCAGCCGCGACCTTCGAATGCCAGCTCGATGCCTCGCCAGGCACCGTGTGCACGAGCCCGTGGACGATCGATGGCCTCAGCGAAGGGATCCATACCTTTTTCGTACGGGCGGTCGACGGAGAGGGTGATGCGGACCCCACGCCAGCTGAGTGGTCTTGGACCATCGATACCACGGCACCGCCAGCTCCGAGCGACCTCCAAGCGTCGGCCGTGAGTGGCGCCCGCGTCGACCTCTCGTGGTCGAGTGTCAGCGACCCGAATGGTCTCGCTGGCTACGACGTCTATCGTGACGACACGCTCCTCTTCCGCCTCGGACCAGTGACGAGCGCCACAGACGCGACCGTCCAACCCGCGTCGACGTACCGGTACACGGTCCGTGCCCGCGACAACGCTGGGAACCTATCGGGCGAGTCACCCGCCGCGACCGTGACGACTCCGAGTCTCCGCTTGTTCGAGGACGACTTCGAGAGCGGCACGCTCGTCCGCTGGTCGAGCGTCAATGGGCTCGGTCTCACCAGCGATGCCCCGTACTCCGGCACCTATGCGGCTCGCGCGCTCTCGACCAGCGGGACGGTCGCGTATGCGTTCGGTACGCTCTCGCGCTCGGTAAGCGATTTCTCCGCTCGCATCCGGTTCCTGGTCGTCAGCCAAGGGGCCAACTCGGTGTATCTCCTCAAGTGGCGCAGCGGAACGACGTCGCTGGGTGGGATCTTCATCTCGGCCACAGGCAAGCTCGGTTTCCGCAACGACGTCGCCGGGCAAAGTACCACGACCTCGATGGCAGTCACGCAAGGGAGCTGGCATACGTTGGAGGTGCATGTACGTACCGGCGCAGATGGCTTTATCGAGATCTGGTATGACGGGACGCGCATCCACCAGAGCTTCCAGACCTTCGGCGACAACCAGGTGACGACGATCCAGCTCGGTGAAAACAGTACCGGGCGCACGTTCGATGTCCGTTTCGACGAGGTGGCTGCGGACACATCCTCGATCGACGCGCCAGCCGATACTGTTCCACCGGAAACGACGCTCGCGAGTACGCCGCCAGCTTCAACGGATCAGACGACTGCCACCTTCGCCTTTGCGGCGAACGAGCTGGCGATCTTCCGCTGCAGTGCGGACGGCACAGCAGCCCAACCGTGCACGAGTCCGGTCACGTACACGGGACTCCCGGCAGGCATCCATACGTTCAGCGTCACGGCCGTCGACCTGGCCGGGAACGTGGATCCCACACCCGCGACCTTCAGCTGGGAGATTACGGCAGCACCAGCAGCACCGGATACGACCCTCACCACCACACCACCCGCGCTGACCAACAACAGCTCGGCGACGTTCGCGTTCGCCTCGAGCGATCCGAACGCGACATTTCGCTGCCAACTGGACGGCGCGACGCCGAGCACCTGTACCAGCCCGCTTACGCTCGAGAGTCTCACCGAAGGAACTCACACGTTCAGCGTCGCAGCAGTGAACTCGGCAGGCACGACCGATCCCTCGCCTGCGACTTGGACCTGGACGATCGACCTGACCCCACCGCCAGCACCGAGTAGCGTGACCGCCGTCGCTGGTAACCGCCGCGTCACGATCACCTGGCAGGCCGTGACTGACCTCACTGGCATCGCGGGCTACGACGTCTATCGTGACGGCACGCTCCTCGTCTCACTCGGCGACACGACGAGCTATGTCGACACCACGGTACAGGCCAGCACTTCGTACTCGTATGCTGTCTCGGCACGTGACCAGGTGGGGAACGCATCGCCGCCCAGTGCAGCCGTTACCGTCACGACCGGCACCTTCGCACTCTTCGCTGACGACTTCGAATCGGGAACGCTCGCTGCCTGGTCGACGGTCAATGGCCTCACGCTGACGACCGAACAGCCGTCCAGCGGCCAGTACGCTGCGCGCGCATTCTCGACGAGCGGCACCGCAGCCTATGCCTATGCCAGCCTCCCGAGCACGACGAGCGATGTCTACGTCCGGATCCGCTTCTTCGTCTCCTCGCAGGGAGCGAACACCGTCTACCTCCTGAAGTTGCGGACTGCGACGGGAGGTTCGCTCGGCGGGGTCTTCCTCTCGAGTACAGGTAAGCTCGGTTTCCGGAACGACGTCGCTGGGCAGAGCACGACGACGACAACCAGCGTGACACCTGGTACCTGGCACACGCTCCTGCTCCACGTCGTCGTCACGAGCGGAAGCGTGGAGATCTCGTACGACGGAAGCCAGATCGCGACGATCAGTGGAAACCTGGGAACCGAGCCGGTCGGGCGTTTCCAGCTGGGCGAGAACAGTACCGGTCGGACATTCGATATCCGCTTCGACGAGGTCGTCATCGACACGCAGCCCATCGCAGGCTGAAGAAAGGCTGTTTCGCTCCAATGCGTCGAACATCCCGTCTGCCACTCATCCTTTTCGTACTCGGTCTCTTCACCGCATGTACGGCCAGCCACGCGAACCCCTTGACCCCGGCACCAGCCGTCGAGTCAGCTACTCCCGCACCGACGGTAGACGTACCAGCGATCCTTTGGGCCGTCGGCGACGCTGCGACGTGCCGGTCGAAGAACGACGATGCTGTGGCCGCATTCCTGGCGCAACAGCCGGGAACGATCGCCCTGCTCGGTGACGTTGTCTACGAGCGCGGGACGGTCAAGGAGTTCCGGAATTGTTTCGATCCGCTCTTCGGTCCCTCGAAGGAGCGGATCCATCCTGCGGTCGGCAACCACGAGTACGGATCGCGCAACGCCAGGCCGTACTTCGACTACTTCGGCGCGAGCGCGGGGCTTCCCGGCCAGGGCTGGTACTCCTACGATCTCGGTGCCTGGCACATCGTCGTCCTGAACTCCAACTGCAAGACGGTAGGCGGCTGCGACGAGACCTCACCGCAGTACCAGTGGCTCCGTGCCGACCTCGCGGCGCACCCCACCCGGTGCACGCTGGCGTACTGGCACCATCCGCGGTGGAGTTCCGGTGAGCACGGGAACTTCGAGTCGATGCAACCGATCTGGGAACTGCTCAGCCGTACGGGTGTGGATGTCGTACTCAGTGGGCATGACCATGACTACGAGCGGTTCCAGCCACTCGATGCCAGCGGTCATCCCGATCCGGAGCACGGGATGGTCCAGTTCGTCGTCGGTACCGGCGGACGGAGTCTCCGTCCCCTCGGTGATCGCCTGCCCACCAGCGCAGTCGCAACGGATGCCACCTACGGCGTCCTGCGCCTGGAGCTCTTGTCCGACCGGTACAGCTGGCAGTTCATCAGCATCGCTGGCACACCGTACGAAGACAGCGGCAGCGCCAGCTGTCGCTGAGCACGTGTCACTGCGCACCGATCGAGCACCCCGCGACCAGCGTTTGCCCTGTAGACGACGAACCCCGCAGCCCTATCCTGCACGAGTCGTGATCCGACGACGCACGCACTGTGAGGTGCTCGATGTATGCGACCTACGTTCTCCGATCGATGCAGCCGGAGACGCGCGAGACGACACTCGCGGCAGCTGCCGAGGAGTTCTGGCCGAAGTTGCGGGAGGCAGCCGGTTTCCGGCGTTTCTTCCTGATCCAGGCTGAGGGCGGACAGACGCTCGGGATCGCTCTCTGGGATTCCGAGGAGCACGCCACTGCGTTCCGTCCGATCGCCGACGCGTGGCAGGCTCGACTCGACGGCCTCGGGCATGGCCGGATCGCCCGTGGAGCCGGCGAGGTCACCGAGGTGTGAGAGAAGCCTCGACCGATCCGGAGCATCGATGAGAGGAGTTCAGCGATGTACGGCAGTATCTTCCACCTGTCGATCCAACCTGGACGAGACGGCGCCGTTCGCCAGCTCTTCGAGCGCTGGGATCGCGAGCATGCTCCCCGGGTACAGGGTTTCCATGCCGCCTACCTATTCAAACCGGACGAGCAGCCTGACGAACTCATCGCCGTCGCGATCTTCGCGGATCGCGAAGCCTACCGCGCGAACGCGACCGATCCGGAGCAGGATCGCTGGTACCGCGAACTCCGCGCGCTGCTGACGACGGATCCCCTTTGGGAAGATGGGGAGATCATCCACGCGGCAGAGTGAACGACCGAGAGGCACCATTCCGAGACGCGCCGAGGTAGTCCCCACCCGGGACTGCCTCGCTCGTTGCTGCGCTTGACGCGCACAGTACTGTCCGGTCGAGCGAGCGCGCACGCAGCGCCGAGGGCACTCGCGTTCAGGAGACAAGAGTCATGCCACGCGCTACAATCCGCTGCGGGAACGGAAGGGGCGGACGATGGGCTTTATCGGGATGCAGCCGGAACCGTTGACGCCACGCGGCAAGATGATCGTCCTGACCGCAGTGGTTCTCGCGCTCCTGTTCATCGTCGTCTGGGGCGCCGGGATCCTGCTGATGCTCCACAATCCCGGGCAGGGATCGGTCTGCCTTAGCGGCCGGTGCTGGTAGCGCCGTTCACTCGTGCCAGGACGCACGCTCGCCACGGCGCTTCTGCATGAGGACGCCGTGGCGGTTGCGCCCGTAATAGTGGCGGATCTCCGCAACCGGCACATAGCCGAAACGCCGGTACAGCGCGAACGCGGGCGCGTTCTTGTCCTCGACCATGAGCGTATAGAGGTCGGCAGCGAGCTCGCGTTCGAGCGCTGCCAACAAGACCGTACCGATGCCGCGCCGTCGCCAGGCCGGACTGACGCAGAGATTCAGCACCCGGGCATGTCGTCCGCGACGATCCCCGACGATACTCCCGACCAGTTCGTCCCCGACGCGCGCCACGAGTACGCGCACGCCGGGCCACATCCACAGGACGAGAAAGGCGAAAAAGCTATAGGCCTGACGCCGCTCGAAACAGGCGCGCTGCAAGCGCGCGAGCGCCCACAGATCGCGGAACGTCGCCGGGAGAACCCAGAGATCCCTGCCGGCGATACGCTGGATCGCGACGAGGCGTACCGTGTGCCCGGCCACCGCTCCTCCCCTGCTGGATGATGATACCGTGCCCAACGGGCACGATCACCGGTGCTCGATCGACGGCTCGACGAGTGGCCTGGCTCGCTGCTTCGTTTCCTGCTCGTTCCCGACGAGCGAGACACCGTACCGCTCGACCAGCCGTTCCAGTGCAGCCACGCACTCGGGGTCCAAGCGGGTTCCAGCCTCTTGGCGCAGGAGCGCGAGCGCTTCTTCGACGCTCAACGCTGCACGATACGGCCGCACCGAGGTGAGCGCATCGAAAACGTCCGCGACCGCGAGGATGCGGGCATCGAGCGGGATCTCCTCGCCCTGGAGACCGTCCGGGTATCCGCTCCCATCGAGTCGCTCGTGGTGCCAGCGGATCGCCGGGAGCATCGGTGCGAAGGAGCGGATCTGACGAGCGATCTCCCAGCTCCGCACCGGGTGCTCGCGGACCAGCGCGAACTCCTCGGCAGTGAGCCGTCCCGGCTTCTGCAGGATCGCGTCGGGGATACCGATCTTGCCGACATCGTGAAGGATTCCCGCCTGGTACAGGATACGCTCGCGCTCAGGTGGCAACCCGAGTTCCCGCGCGATCAAGGCTGCCAGCCGCGCGACACGCACACTGTGTCCCTTGGTATAGATGTCCTTCGCTTCGACGGCTGCCGCCAGCGCGGCGATGACCTCGGTGTAGCCACGCTCGAGATGTTCGAGCGCATCGCGCAGGAGTAACCCCTCCAGCACACCTCGCCAGGATCCCGACAACGCGTACTCGCGGACGAGCCCCCTGAGCGCAGCCAGGTAGCCAGCGAGCAACAGAACGTGATACTCCCACCAGCTCAGGTGCCACACCGGTGCGACGAGCAACGAGACTTGTGCCTGAGCGAGAAAAAGACAGGTCACGAGAAGCCCCTGGACGAGTGGGGTCATCCAGCGTCGCGCCACACGCCAGTAGTGGGTGAAGGCCAGCAGCGAAAGGGCGAGGCTCGCTAGGCCGAGCATCAGCGCGCCACGACCACCGCCCATCATGGCGGCCAGCTGCTCGAGCGTCCGCAGCCAGCCGGGCCGCACAGCGGTTCCCAGGGCGGCTGCACGCTGGAGGGCGAGATCGCTCACCGCCACGCTTCCATAGGCGACGAGCAGGAGCACCGTCCCCAACGCGATCCACCCGCGATAGCGCAGGAGTGTCCGGTGTGCTGCGATACGCGACTCGAGCGCGCTCGCGGCCAGGAACCAGGAGCCCCCGAACAGCGCGAGGCGCGCCGAAACCCCGACCCACCCGTTCGTCCCCGGTGCGATGACGCCCGGTGTCGCGAGGCCGTGGATCGCGAAAAGCCCGCTCAGTGACAGGAACGCGAGTGCCAACGCGAGGACACGGGAATCAGCGATCTGAACCGCTGCCGCGAGTACCAGCGCAGCAATCACGAAGGACACGACGGAGACGATCGTGACCACGATGAAATGCCCATGCGGCACGATCAGTGCAGGGTCGGGAAGGAGGCCGAGCGCGAACGCGACCAGCAGGAGCAATGGAATGGTTGCGCCGAGAAACCACCATCCCTGTCGCTCTCGTCGCTCGTCCATCACCGACCACCCCGTTCACGCGCCGGTACGGTCATCCTGTGGGCCGAGCAGAACGAGTTCCGCGCAACACTTGCCGCTTCGCTTCGCCCGGTAGAGCGCCTGGTCGGCAGCGAGGAGCAGCGTGCCGCTGTCCGGGAGCGGTGAGCCGATGCCGAGCGCCGCCCCGACCGAAAGGCTGACGCGTGCGGTCGCGAGTTCGAAATCGATCGGCTCAGCCAGCGCGGCGATGAGCCGCTCAGCGACGCTCCGTACTTCGTCGGGATCGGAGACACCCTCGAGGAGCACGGTGAACTCGTCGCCAGCGAACCGGGCAACCGTGTCACCGGCGCGCACGCTCCGGGCCAACCGTCGAGCCACCTCCTGGAGCACGAGGTCGCCGGCTCCGTGTCCCCAGGTGTCGTTGATGCGCTTGAAGTCGTCCAGGTCGACAAAGAGAACCGCGATACCACCGTCCCGCTCTGCTCGCGCCAGGGCGTGCTCGAGCCGGTCGAGAAAGAGCAACCGGTTCGGCAGACCAGTCAGCGGGTCATGGAACGCGCGGTGGCGGAGTTCTTCCGACTCGCGCCAGTGCTCCAGCGCCAGCGCAGCGAGCTGCGTCGCGAGCTCGAGCAACCGCTCCTCTTCCGGTCGCGGAGCGCGTGCTTCGCTCGCATAGAGCGCCACCGTACCGAGGACGCTGCCGTGCGCATCCCGGATCGGCGTCGACCAGCACGCACGAAGATCGAAGCGCTCGGCGAGTTCACGGTAGTCTGCCCAGCGTGGGTCGGTGCGCGTATCGGTCACGTAGAGCGGCTGGTTGAGGTAAGCAGCGGTCCCGCAGCTTCCGGCCTGCGGCCCGATCACCAGACCTTCGATCGACCGCATCGCTTCCTCTGGCAGGCTCGGGGCAGCGCCGTGGTGCAACCGGCCGTCCGAACCGAGCAGCAACACGGAGCAGCGGAGACCTGGTGCTTGGTCCTCGACGAGACGACACAGGAGATCCAACACTTCGCTCAGCGGCGCTCTTTCGGCGATGAGCCGCAGGAGCGTCGTCTGGGTGACCAGCAGCTGTTCGGAGCGCTTCCGTTCCGTCACGTCGATCAGGAGGCCGTGCCAGAAGAGCGGCTGCCCCTGCGTGTCCCGCATCATGACGGCACGGTTCTCGAGCCAGATCCAGCGGCCGTCCTTGTGTTGCCAGCGGAAGGTGACCTGGAACGGTTCGCCCGTCTCGTCGGTCCGTTGCGCCTCGGCGAAGACGCGCGGCTGGTCCTCGGGATGCATGCGGCTGAACCAGAGACCAGGTGTTCCTTCGAACTCCTCGCGCGTGAAGCCGGTCACTTCTTCGATCCGTGGGCTCACGTAGGTAATGGGATAGTGGAGCGTCCCGTCCGGGAGCAAGACCGGCTTCGCCGCCGTCACGATCACCGCAGCCGGGATCTGCTCGACCAGCGAGCGGTACCGTTCCTCGGCGACCCGCAGTTCTTCCTCGATCCGCTTGCGCTCGGTGACGTCGAGCATCACGCCTTGCCAGGCGACCGGTTTCCCGTCCGCATCGCGGATGAGGCGCGCGGTGCTTTCCAGCCAGCGGACACTCCCGTCACGGTGGACGATCCGGAACTCGCTGTGGAAACGACCCGTCGCCCAGGCCTCCCGCGTTTCCTGGCGCACCCGCTGGTAGTCGTCCGGATGAATGGCACGCACCCACAGTGAGCGGTCACGCTGGTGCGCCTCGGGCGGATGGCCGGTCAGTTCCTCGACCTGCGGGCTCACGTACAACAGCGGCCGATCGAGCCGCCCGTTCGGATAGCGGACCGGCGTGACCCCCTCGACGTAGACGACGGCTGGCAGCTGTTCGACGAGGTTCCGGTATCGTTCCTCCGCCTCGCGCAGCGCTCGCTCGGTTTCCTTCTGGCGCGTGATATCCAGCATGAGCACGTGCCACTGCAGCACCGCCCCATCGGCCCCGCGGATCGGCCAGACATCGAGCCGGTGCCAGACGATCTGGCCATCCTTGCGGACGAACCGGTACTCCAGGTTCGCCGGCTCGCCGGTCGCCTCGACGCGTTGCAGGAACTCCAGCAGAGCCGGCCGATCATCCGGATGCACCGATCGGGCCAGGATACCGAGCTGTTCCCACTCCACCGGCGTGTATCCGGTGAGATCGAGGATGCGGGGGCTCGCATAGAGCGTCCGATACCCGGGTAGCCCGTCCGGGAGCCAGTGTGCATGCGGATCCAGAATAACCAATGCAGCAGGGACCTGCTCGACCAGCGTGCGGAACCGTTCCTCGGCCGCCCGGAGCGCCTCCTCCATCCGCTTGCGCTCGGTAATGTCCATCAAAATCGCCTGGCGACCTTCGATCGCACCGTCCGGACCGCGGATCGCGCGCACCTCGTGCCAGAGCCAGACCGTCTCGCCGTCCTTGCGTAGGAAGCGATACTCGAGACGCAGTGGTTCGCCGGTCTCCTCGTGTCGCCAGAGCTGCTCCAGCACCCAGTCGCGGTCTTCCGGATGGAGCTGGCGCGCCCAGATCCCTGGCTGCTTCCATTCCTCGGGCGTGAACCCGGTGATCGCTTCGATCTGCGGGCTGACGTAGCTCGTCTCGTACCCCGGTAGGCCGTCCGGCAAGCGCTGGGCGTGCGCCGCCACGCGAATGACGGCCGCTGGCAACTGCTCGACCAGCGTACGGTAGTGCGCCTCGGCAGCTCGCAGCGCTTCTTCGGCTCGTTTGCGGGCTGTGACATCGAGGAGCAGAACTTGCCGGTAGAGCGGCTTCCCCTCCGCGTCGAACAGCACCTCGGTCTTGTGCCAGATCCAGACGAGCGACCCGTCCTTGCGAAAGAGTCGGTATTCGATATCGAGCGGCTCGGCGGTTTCCTCCGACGCGAGCATGGCTGCGAAGACGCGCTCGCGATCCTCCGGGTGCATCTGGCGCGTCCAGGTGCCGGGAACGAGCCACTCCTCCGGCGTGAAACCGGTCAGCTGCTCGATCCCCGGACTGATGTAGTGGAAGGTGTACCGGCGCGTCCCGTCCGGCAGCAACTCGGACGAGGCCGAGCGGATGAGGAGCGCGCCCGGCAGCTGCTCGACGAGCGCACGGTAGCGTGCCTCCGCCTCGCGCAGCGCCAGCTCGGCCTGCTTCCGCTCCGTGATGTCCATGAGCAGCACCTGGCGCTGGGCTGGCCGCCCCTCGGCATCGGGGATGACGCGTGCCAGGTGCCAGATCCAGATGACCCGCCCATCCTTTCGGATGTACCGGTATTCCAGATCGAGCGGTGCACCGCTCCGCTCCGACTCGTGCATGGCAGCGAGAACCCGCTCGCGGTCGTCCGGGTGGAGCTGACCCGACCAGCGTCCCGGTTCCAGCCATTCGGCCGGCGTGAAACCGGTCAGGCGTTCGATCGTCGGGCTGACGTACTCGATGCGCAGGCGTCCGTCCGGTTCGGAGGCGAGCCCGGAACGGACGATCACCGCACCGGGGAGCTGCTCGATCAGCGTACGGTAGCGCTCCTCCGCTTCGCGGAGCGCCAGTTCGATCTGCTTGCGCTCGGTGATATCGGTGAGCAGGACTTGCCGGTAGAGCGGTGTCCCGTCGGCTGCACGGATGACGTGCGAGACGCTCCACACCCAGACGACCGAGCCGTCCTTGCGGAACAGCCGGTACTCGATCGAAATCGGCGCACCAGTCCGATCGGCCGCGAAGATCGTCTCCAGCACCCGCTCCCGATCATCCGGGTGGAGCTGGGCGAGGAAGCGCTGGTTGTCCCACTCCTCGACCGTGAACCCGGTGAGCCGCTCGATCGCTGGACTGACGTACGGGTTCGGCGGTGCAGACTGGAACGCTGCCGGCTCCGGTAGCAATGGGCGGATCACGACGACACCCGGCAGTTGCTCGACGAGCGTACGGTAGCGCTCCTCGGCCAGGCGTAGCTGTTCGAGAAGTTCGCGCTGCTCGGTGATGTCGAGCGTGATCAGGTAGAGGTACCGCGGACGGCCCGATTCGTCGCGGACCAGCGCACCGTCCTGGCGTAGCCAGACGAGCCGCCCGTCCTTGCGCTGGAAGCGGTATTCGAGCGGTCCCGCCGGCCCCTCGGTGCACCAGCGTTCGGCTTCGGCGAGGACCCGTGGGCGGTCCTCCGGATAGATTCCGCGCATCCAGACACCGAACTCGCTCCACTCCTCGGCGGTATACCCGGTGAAATCGAGAATGCGCGGGCTCGCATAGAGCGTCCGCCAGCCGAGCGTGCCGTCCGGAAGTGGCACCGGCTCCGGCTCGACGATGGTGACCGCCGCTGGATGGTGTTCGGCGAGCAGGCGGAACCGCTGCTCTGCCTCGCGGAGCGCCTCCTCGGCCTGCTTCTCGGCCGTGCGATCGAGGAGCAGCGACTGCCAGTAGAGCGGTTCCCCTGCCTCGTCCGCGATCAGGGTCGCTTCGTGGCGAATCCAGATCGTCCGCCCATCGGCACGGATCAATCGGTATTCGACGACCTGGCTCTGCCGGCTCTCGAGACAGCGCTCCAGGCAACGCAGGACGTGCTGCCGGTCGTCTGGATGAATGACGCGCATCCAGAACCCTGGCTCCTCCCAGGCCGCCGGCGGATAGCCAGTGAGCCGTTCGATCTGCGGGCTGGCGTAGACCAGGTCGAAGGCTGGCGTGCCGTCGTCCAGCCAGCGCGGGCGGGCCGAAGCGACCAGCATTGCACCCGGCAGCTGCTCGACCAGGGTGCGGTAGCGTTCCTCGGCATCCCGCAACGCCTGCTCAGTCGCCTTCTGCTGGGTGATATCGATCGTCAGCCCCTGCCAGGCAACCGGACGCCCCTGCGCGTCGCGGAGGAGCACAGCACGCTCGCGCACCCAGATCACCCGACCGTCGCGCCGGACCAGCCGGTATTCGAGGTCGAACAGCTCGCCGGTCTCGTCGGTACGCAGCGCCTCGCGCGCGTAGCGCTCGCGATCGTCCGGGTGGACGAGCTCGGCGTAGAGGCCCGGACGCTCATACAGCGCCGAGACCGGATAGCCGGTCAGCGTCTCGAAGTACTCGTTGACGTAGCGGACCGGGTAGGTCGGCACGCCGTCCTCGCGAACGATCGGCACGGCATCGACGACGTACACGATCGCCGGCATCGCTGCGACGAGCGCCGCGAGTCGCCCCTCCGCCTCGGCACGAGCCTGTTCGGCCACTTTGCGCTCGGTGATGTCGAGCAGCACGCCGTGGATGAACCGGCCACCGACATCGTCTTGCTGGACGCGTCCCCAGTCCTGCACCCACACGACCGAGCCGTCGCGCCGCACCATCCGGTATTCGAGCGAGAACTCTCGACCGTCGGCGACCGCGTGCTCGATCGCTGTGACGACCCAATCGCGGTCGTCCGGATGGAGGTGCCGCCGCCACATACCCGGTTGCGCCAGCCACTCGTCGGCCGTGTACCCGAGCAGCTGTTCGATCTGCGGACTCACGTAGCTCGTCTCGGCGATCGCATCGGCCGGCGCGCGGTAGACGACGACCGGGAGGAGCTCGACCAGCTCACGGTAACGGGCCTCGAAGGCGGCAGCCCGTCGCTCGGTTGCCCGGCGCACCGTGATGTCGCGCAGGCGGATGACGTGGGCGACGAGCAGTTCTTCCTCGCGCACGGGGATGTAGTCGAGTTCGACCACCAGACCATCGCGGCGTTCGAGTTCGATTTGGCGCAGTGGCTGCCCCTGTTCGATCGCCTCCCGCAGCGCACCAGCAGCCACCGCTCCTTCGACGAAGGTCGTTGCCACGACCTGCTCGAGCGTCGCGACAGTACTCCCGACCGGCAACGCCGCGCTGTCGCCGACCAGCAAGCGGGCACCCGTCGCATTGCGGTAGCGGAGGTACCCGGTGCGGTCGAAAACGAGTGCCCCGATCTCCACCTGCTCGACGAGAAAAGCACCGAGCCAGCGCTCGAGTTCCCGCTCGTTCCCCCAGGGCACCTCCCCCGGCTCCGGGAGCGGATGGAGAAGCCACGTACTGGTTCCGAACTCTCCCGGAACCGCGCCGCACTGATAGCGCTGGCAACGGCCGCCATGCGCGAGTGTGACCTCGCTCCACACCGGCTCCCCGGCGCGCAGCGCAGCCAGAAGCGCGTCGATCCGGGCGCGCTCGTCGGGCACGACGAGATCGTGCAGACAGTGACCGACCGGCACGGCATCCGCCGGAGAAGCGGCGACGATGCGACCGGTCGCATCGAGCCGGAGCACCATTTTCTGAGTCGTGATCGTAAGATCCCTCACGGTGCTGGACCTATCCTGGTCGGCGTGACCGGCTGGCAAGTATACCCGCTCACCGCTGCGCTCCTGCCTGAAGTGTCGACGGAACAGTGTGCCAACTTGGTCACCGATTCGTCCCAAATCGATGCCCCCAAAGGGGCCCTGACCGCTGCTGCTGAGAACAACGTGCGAAGGGACAGAGACGCGTTCACGCGAGCACGGTAGGATCACGCTCCTCGTCCGAGCGCTGCGGCGCTCGCTGACCCGGGAGCCTCGGACGCCTCAGGTACAATGGCAGGGTGTGTCGGGAGCGTGGAGGATGACCGAGCGGTATCCAGCGAGTGTCGAGACGAAGCACGCCCGTACCGTCCTGCAACGACTGCCGCCAGCACTACGCGACATCAACGACTGCTTGGCCCGGGTGTTCACTGCCGCCGGGCATGAGCTGTATCTCGTCGGCGGCGTCGTGCGCGACCTGTTGCTCGGTCGCCCGGTCACGGACCTCGACTACACGACCTCGGCGCACCCCGACGAAACGAAACGGCTCGGGCAGGAAGCCGGGGCCGACAGCATCTACACGGTCGGCGAAGCGTTCGGGACGATCGGCCTCGTCTTCGCCGGAGTGACGGTCGAGATCACCACCTACCGGACCGAGTGGTATCCGACTCCTGACCGTCGCCCGACCGTCCGCTTCGGCGAGAGCCTCCTCGAGGATCTGGCGCGCCGCGACTTCACGGTGAACGCCATGGCGGTCCATGCGGTGACTGGTGAGCTGGTCGATCCCTACGGGGGACTCCGCGACCTGGAGCGCCGCCTCATCCGGGCTGTCGGTGACCCGCGTGAGCGGTTCCGCGAGGACCCGCTGCGGATGTTACGCGCCGCTCGCTTCGCGGCCCAGCTGGGTTTCGACGTCGAGGCGGAAACGCGTGCCGCGATGCGCGAGCTGGCGGCCGAGCTGCAGCGGGTCAGCGTCGAGCGAATCGCGATGGAACTCAACCGGCTGCTGGTGGCGCCGGAGCCGGATCGTGGGCTGGAACTGCTGCGCGAGACCGGGCTCCTGCCGTATGTCCTCCCCGAACTCGTCCCGCTCGCCGAAGACGTTGCCGATCGCCGGCACAAGGACATCTGGCGGCACACGCTTCAGGTTGTCCGGCAAAGCCCACCGCGACTGGCGGTCCGTTGGGCGGCACTCCTGCACGACGCGGCGAAACCGATGACGCGGACCATCGACGAGCAGGGCGAGGTGCATTTCTTCGGGCACGAGGTGAAGGGAGCGGAACTCGCCCGCAAGGCGCTGCGACGCCTGCGGCAGGAGAAGGCGCTGACCGAGCGCGTGGCCCGGCTGGTCGAGCTGCACCTGCGCCCGGCAGCCTACGACGAGACCTGGACGGATTCGGCCGTCCGCCGCCTGATGGTCGAAGCCGGTGACCTCCTCGAAGACCTGCTCGACCTGGTTGCAGCCGACGTGACGAGTGCCCGTGCCTGGCGCCGGCGCGAGGCACGCGAGCGGATCGAGCGGTTGCGGGCGCACATCCGCCGGCTCGAAGAAGAGGCGGCGCTGGCGCAGATCAAGAGCCCGCTCGACGGCAACGAGCTGATGGCGATCTTCGGTCTGCCGCCGGGCCGCTGGATCGCCGAAGTCAAGAACTATCTCCGCGATCTGGTCATCGAAGGCCAGCTCGCACCGGGCGACAAGGAGACCGCGCGACTCCTGGCCGAACAGTGGGTCGCCGAGCACCCGGAGATCATCGCGGCGGCACGGGAACGCTCCCGGCAGCGCTAGTAGTTGTCCGACCCGCCCCCAGAACTTCAACTGGTACTCTCCACGGAGACCACTGCACGCGTCGCGCAGACGCCGGCCGCTCCCGTGGTCGGACGGAATGCGACTGAGACTGGTCACCCACGACGAATCACACTAGTCGCAGCAATCGGAGCCCTCTACCCCCTGCGTTCCAACTCCTGTAAGCGGCAGACCGTCACGCTGCGTGCAGCGTGACACGCAAGTTACAGAATGCTTCGTTAGGCTCTGGGCACGGTCGCGAACGCCCTTCATGTTCTTACGGCCACGACGTAAACTTGAGCATGCCGATTCCAATTCAGGAAGCCACAAGACCGGCCGAGGGAGATCATCCACCCTTCGGAAATATGTCACGAATTTGGACAAGAACGCAGCGTTCCCTGAAGGCTTCTGTCCTAGTACAAAAGTCGGATCGCGGCAGTACGGCCGTCTATTAGACTGGGACACGAGGGAGACGGTGCAGGAAGAGTTTTCGCTCACCAGAACGATCGACGAGTGGCTCGCCGGTCGTCCTGCTGCAACCCGCCGTGCTTACCATCACGACGTGCAGGAGTTCCTGGCCACATGCGGAGGTGACCTCGCCCGGCTGGACGAGGCAGCGGTGCAACGCTGGCTGGCCACGTTCGAGCGGCGCCAGCTCGCCCCAGCGACGGTTCGACGCAAGCTCGCTGCGGTGCGCTCGTTCCTCCGGTTTCTCTACCGCCGTGGTCTCCTCTCCCGTGACGTCAGTCGCGAGGTCCCCACAACCGTGCAGTCGGTCGAATCCCCAGCGCCGGCCGTCCGTTCGACCGAACGCGGGCGACTCCTCGCTGCCTCCCTCCGCGTCGCTGACCCGCGTCTGCAACTCCTCCTGTGGCTCGTCGGATGCGGCTGCCCCCTCCCGGTCGTCGCACGTCTCCGCTGGGGTGATCTGCATTCCCACGAAGGAGAAGGGATCGCCGTCTGTTCGGACGATCAGGACCGGACGATGCGATACGTGATCCCGGGCATGATCTGGCGGTCGCTCGAGCCGCTGCTCGCTCACGAGCCCGCCGAGACACCGGTGTTCCAGCGTTCTGACGGCAGTGCGGCGCGCCCCGAAGATCTCGCCGAGGCGATCGGCTGGGTGCTCGACGAGGCGAGTGACTCGGATGCCGGGGCGGAACGCGAACGGGGCCGGCTCCTCACGCTGAGCGAGGTTGCACGGCGGCTGGGCTTGCCGGAAACGACGGTCCGCTACTACCGCGACCGCTTCGCTCCGTACTTGCCGTCGGTCGGCACCGGACGTTCCCGTCGCTATCCGCTGCAGGCAGTCGAGCGGTTGCGCTGGATCGTCGAACAGCTGCGTGCCGGTGCATCCGTTCAGGAGATCGAAGCCCAACTACGCTCCACCCCTGACGGGCAGGTTGCCTTTTCCTCTACGGAAGATGCTCGGTTGACCGAGTCGGTGGACCGGCTGAGCCAGCGGATCCGTGAGCTGACCGAAAGCCTGCAGCGCCTGTCCCAGATCATGAGCCAGCTCAATCGACCGCCCGACTCAACGGAATGAACTGTGCGCACCGTGCCCGCCTGCTCACCGGCACGTGCGAGACACCGGCTCCATGCCGGGCTCAATCGGTCCGGGCTCGTGCTGCCCAAATCGACTGGGGGAAACGTTCGCGCAGGCTTTTCCAGACTCGTTCCAGTTCGTCCCGCGAGCGCGTGGCCAGGTACACCGCGACGCCCCACCAGTAGTGGGCTTCCGGCGCCCACGGACTCACCGGCTCGCGCGTCGCGACCCGCGCGAAGAGCCGAGCAGCTTCAGTGAACCGTGCCCAGTGCAGCGCGACATGCCCGTCACCGAGGTCCAGGAGATCGAGGAACAGCTCCGGCGGCAGGAAGTCCGGGCTCTGGTAGCGCACTGCTCCGCGCCGATCGAGAAAGAGAATCGTCGGCGTCCAGATGACCCCGAGCGGGCGCAGCCACTCCCGCGGGTCACGGAAGAGGTCGAGCGACAGCGGAACGAACCGCTCTTCGACCGCGGCACGAACCCGCTCGTCGCGGAAGGTCACGGCTTCCAGCCGCGCACAGTTGCGTCAGCCGTCTTTCCAGACGAAAGCCAGAACAGGCTTGCGTTGCCGCTGTGCGCGGTCGAGGGCATCCGGCAGTGAACGGTGCCAGGCGATCATGCGGGCCTCCTCCGATCCATGGGCAGTATCGTCTCCTCGAGCGGAACAGGCAACCGAAGCAGCGGCCCGTCGTTCTCAGCGGCGCTGTTGACCCCGCAAGAGCTCGACGATTCCCTCGGGTGGGAGCGGCCTGGCGATCGCGAAGCCCTGACCGTAGTCGCACCCGAGCGCTCGGAGGAGCACGAGCTGGCGCTCGTGCTCGATCCCTTCGGCGGTAACCGAAAGCTGCAGCGATCGCGCGAGTTCGAGAACCGAGCGCACGACTGCCTCGCTCGCCGCATCCTCGCCGATGTCCACGATGAGCTCGCGATCCAGTTTGATGCCGTTCACAGGCAAGCGTTTGAGGTAGCCGAGCGAGGAGTACCCCGCGCCGAAATCATCGATGACGACAGCCACACCGAGAGCACGCAGTCGTTCGAGCCGCTCGCGCGAGACTGCAGGATCCAGCATCGCCGATTCGGTCAACTCCAGTGTCAGCCGCTCGGCGGCGAGCCCGGTGACCTCGAGGACATCTTCAGCGAGTTGCGGGACATCGATGTAGAGAAAGTCGGTCGGACTCAAGTTCACACTGACCGTGAGATCGGACGCGAGACCGAGGCGCAGCCAGCCCCGCAGTTGCCGACAGGCTTGCAGGAGCACCCACTGCGTGAGCTGCGAGATCAGGCCGGTCACTTCGGCGAGCGGGACGAACACGCCAGGCGACACCGCTCCGCGCACCGGATGCTGCCAGCGAACCAGCGCCTCTAGACTGACGATGCGACCGCTCGCGAGATCCACGACGGGCTGGTAATGGAGACGGAGGTCTCCTTGCTCGAGCGCTCGGCGGAGGTCGCGTTCGAGCGCCTGCCGATCGACGCTCGCCTGGTAGAGTTCGGGGTCGAAGACAGCCAGGCGCTCGCGTTGCCGCTGCTTGCTCGCCTGGAAGGCGATCTCGGCCCGCCGGAGCACTGCGACCGGACTGTCCTCCGGCTCGACGAGCGCCAGGCCACCCCGCATGCTGAGGTACACCTCCTCGCCACCGAGGTCGTACCAGTCGCTCAGGGTTTCCAAAAGCTGAGCCGCCACCCGGATCAAGCGCTGGCGATCGCCGGCACGCAAGAGCACCGCAAAGCGATCCGCCTCCAGTCGTGCAGCGAGCAGCGCCTCGGGCGTGTGGCGCAAGCGTGCCGCAACGGATCGGAGCGCAGCATCGCCGGCCTCCCAGCTGATCGCATCGTTCAATGCTGAGAAGCGTTCCAGGTCGCAGCAGAGAACGCCCAGCGCTTCGTCTGCTGCGGCCGGACGATACGACTCGAGCGCCTCCAGGAAGCCGAAACGGTTCACGAGACCCGTCAGAGCATCCCGCGTCGCGCGCTCGCGCAGCAGCTGCTGCGCGCGGTAGCGCTCCGTCACATCGCGAACGGAGAGCACGATCCCCGCGATGTGCGGGTCGGTGCGGAGATCGATACCGGAGATCTCGACGACCCGCGACGGTCGCTCGGTGAGTCCCAGCTCGATACGGGTCGCACGATCGGAAAGCAACGCTTCGGCGAGCCACCGCTGGAACCGCTCCGGATCGGCGATGAACGCAGCGAGCGGACGATCGATGAGGGCATGCGACTCGATGCCGAGGACCGAGCGACTGGCCGGTGAGGCGAACCGGACGGTTCCCTCGCTGTCGAGCACCAGGAGCGCGTCGGGCGAAGCGAGAACAGTCGCCCGCAGCCAGGCGTGGTGTTGGGCCTCGACCTGCTCGGCCCGGCGCTGGAGCACGGCCGCCGTGATCAGCTGTCCGACCAACGTCAGGAGATCGATGTCCTCCTCGGTCCACAGCCGCTGCTCCCGCTGTTGCGCGGCAACGAGACAGCCGAGCAGCTGACCGGAGGCGAAGAGCGGCACGGCGACCAGCGAACGGACACCCAGGCGTTCCAAGACGGTGCGCTCCGCTTTCGCTTCCTCGGGTAGTTGTTCGAGCCTAGTCAGCAGGACGAGCTGCCGCTGCTCCAGTCGCTGGCGCAGCCAGGTCAGTTCGGCTACCGTCCGGTCGTCCGGCCACTGTGCAGAAAGCGACTGACCACTGGCCTGCCAGCGAGCGAGCAGCGTCACGCTCTCGTTCTGGCAACAGAAGAGCGCGAGCGCGTCGACGGCGAGAAACTGCCCCACGTCAGCGAGAATCGTGGACAGCGTCGCTTCGAGCCGCTCGCTGGTCACAGCGACCAGGTTGCTCGCGATCCCGAGCAGCACGTTGTGGAAGGCCAACTCGCGCTGGAGGCGGGCTTCGAGGCGCTTCTGTTGCGTGATATCGGTCAACAGCCCATGCCAGATCCAGGGACGGCCATGTTCGTCCGGCACCAGGATCGCCTCGTCACGCAGCCAGACGATCCGGCCGTCTCCGGTTCGGAAGCGGTACTCGACGCGAAACGGTTCACCCGAGCGGTCGGTCTGTTCTTCCTGATGGAGTGCCCAGACCCGGTCTTCCGGTAGGACGTACTGCTCGTACCAGGTGACCCGGTCGACTTGCAGACGCTCCGGTGGCCAGCCGAGCAACCGTTCGGCCGCCGGGCTCACGTAGATCTTCCGGTGCGGTGGAGCGACTTCTTCGGCATAGACCACAGCCGGGAGCTGTTCGATGAGCGCGCGATAGCGCCGCGCCACCGCCTCGAAGTCGGGAAGACGCGCCAGCACCTCACCGAGGTCGCGGACGGTCGAGCGCAGAAACGTACGCCCCCCGACCTGGACCGGACCGGTCACCACCTCGACGAGCCGGACCTGGTGGTCAGCGAAACGGTGCAGGAACACGAAGCGCGTCGCCGGCTGCTGGAGCGCCTCCTGCATGCGGGTGACGATGTCCGGCCACGGCAGGACGTTCAGCCGATCGATCCGGAAGGTCCGGAGCGTTGCCCACGGCCAACCGTAGAAGCGCGCTGCTGCCTCGTTGGCATCGACGATCCGACCGTCCTCCGGGTCGATGAGGAGTTGCGGCTCGTCGGCATCACGGAACCCGGCCACAGTATCACCGGGCGACTCCGCTTCACTCGACCAGTCCCTGTGCCCCGCCGCGAGGGCCGACTGGTAAGCATCGCTCTGTACCCCCCGGGTCTCACGCCGTTCCACCCCGTCCCCCTGTTCCAGCGAGGACATGCTCAGTGTTCTGTAATCGGCAAACGCGCGAAGAACCTGAAGGGGCGTTGTCTTCTCGCTGCGTTCTCGAACGATGATTCACTGACCCAGCACGGTAACGTGCGCGGGACACACCGCGCTCGCCAGCCAAGAGCCAAGGTCACCGCGCCGCTGCGGCAGCCGGTCGCTCGCCCTCCGGAAGTGGACCTGAACAACGACCGGCCGTCCACGAATCGGCTGACCTGAACGGGCCTTATGCAGACGAAAGCCGCCCGGGGATATCTCCCGGGCGGCGTACGGCGCAGCGATCACGCGCCAACGCGGCACTCGATCACGGCAATCACTGCGGGCCTTCCCACTCGAAGAGCGGCGCATAGTCTGGGCCGAGCTGGTGCTTGACGTCATCGAGCTCGCCAGCGCTGACCGCTTCCTGGACCACGCTCATCACGGCTCGGGCCCAGAAGGCTGCCTCCGGCATCGGTGCGTGCAGCCGCTCAGCGATCCGTTCGTAGAACTGCTTGAGCGACATGTGCCGCCCCTCGCCGGCATGCGGGTACTCGAGGATGTAGTCCTTGACGATCATCGGCAGCTGGGCAGCCAGGTCTTTCGCTTCTCCACCCGCCAGTCGCTCGGCGAGTGTCTCCAGCACTGCGCGCGTCACCCGCTCTGCCTCGCCACGCGAGGCCAATCGTGCCCGATGTTGCACCTTGCCGATGAACTCATCGAACTGCATGACGCTCCCTCCCCATCTCGATCGAAACCGACGACCATACTATGCGACAGAACGTGCGATCGCGCAAGGGTCGCCTTGCCCGAGAGGGGAGACATCCACCCGATAGGGGTCAGGCGTGCGCGACCCTCCGGCCCGTCAACGCTGGCAAACGGTGCCGCACCTGGCGGTGCGGACGGGCGAGGCAGGCCTCGCCCCTACAGAATGGGGGACGATCCACCGACCGTGACCGATCATGGGCCACCGTCGCCCTCGGTACCCGCCGTTGCCCCCTGTAGGGGTCAGGCGTGCCTGACCCATCCGGCCCGCAGGGCCGGCAAACCCTCAGACGGAGGCCGCTGTGATTGCATGGACGGTAGGCAGGTGTGCCGATGTCCGTTGCTGAACCTGGCGGTGCGGACGGGCGCGGCACGCCTCGCCCCTACAGAGCGGGGAACATGCATCGACCGTGCCGAATCGCAGGCCACCGTCGGCCTTCGACACCCGCCGTTACCCCCTGTAGGGCTCACGCGTGCGTGAGCCGTCCGGGTCGCCGGGCCGAGAACAGGGCCACCGACCCGCGCCGCATGCCCACACACGCGGCAGGCTATGGCCCCCCTCACCCCCGTCCCCTCTCCCGCACCGCTCGGGAGAGGGGGTGCCGC
>FWWM01005600.1_pt1 | contig 25732 bp, 24 predicted proteins | sample 2228351 | NCBI WGS metagenome assembly FWWM01 (sample SAMEA103939774, study PRJEB20133) | metagenome
GGCTCTTGGCTCTTCGCGTCTTCTTCTGGCACGTCCCGAAACACATACTCCATGATGCTCTCGGCGCGGTGGCCGAGGTCTTCCAACATCTCGCCCACGCCACGTTCGTAATTGAAGCCCATCCACCACGAACCGGCGCGAGACGTCCTGCGTGTCAGGGATGACCGGCCCGTTGCACCAGATCGCCCCGCGCCCGCCCATGCACGACTCGTACAGGCCGGCATACGGAAAAGCCATGATCCACAGCTCATCCACCCGATCAGCTTCCAACTTGCGGACGAAGTCGCACCGTCGCAGCATCGCCGGATAGTCGGCTGCGTCGGGCTGGTGGAAGCCGGAGCGAGAGCGCCAGGCGCGCAGATACGATGCGTCGGTGTAACGAAAGCCATCCTGTTTGACCGGATACTCATCCAGTTCGATGCGCTCGACGATCCGGTACCGCACATAGCCGTGACTGGCTTCCTGCACGTCGGCGATGTATTGCGCGCAGAGCTGATCGGGATCGTTCCAGCCCAGGAGTTGGTTCAGGCGACGACCGCCTTCCGATTCGACGATCGGGTTGTAGATGGCAAGCAAGACGCGCGGCGTGAGCATCGCATCCCATTGTAAAAGCGGCGCAGGTGCGCCGGGCAAGTCACCTATAACGCGGCGGCCGGTCGGAAGCCGGAAGTCCGACCCCGTCAGGGATCAGCGAGTTTGCACGGTATACTTGCCCCCATTCGATTGGCTGCTCGCCGATTCGCAAGACAACCCTCGGAGGAAATAGATGACCCGGTCGGATTCGACTTCGACATTCAGTTTGGATGACATCGCTGCGTCGCTCAGGTCGCAGATCGAAAAGTTCACCCCGACGCTCCAGGCCGTTGACGTCGGCACCGTGCAGGAAGTTGGCGACGGTATCGCCCGCGTGACCGGCCTGACCAACGTGCAGGCCCAGGAATTGGTGGAGTTCACCAAGAACGGCACGCTGGGCCTGGCGTTCAACCTCGAGCCGGATGAGGTCGGCGTCATCATCCTCGGTGACTACACCGACATCGAAGAGGGCGACACCGTGCGCTCCACCGGCCGCGTTATCTCGGTGCCGGTCGGCGACGCGTTGATCGGGCGCGTGGTGGACCCGCTCGGCCGGCCGCTCGACGGCAAGGGACCGATCAACACCACCCGGTTCCGCCCGCTGGAGCGCATCGCCCCGGGCGTGATTAAGCGCGCCAACGTGGATACGCCGCTGCAAACTGGCATCAAGGCCATTGACGCGCTCATCCCGATCGGCCGCGGCCAGCGCGAGCTGATCATCGGCGACCGCAGCACCGGCAAGACCGCCGTGTGCGTGGACACGATCATCAATCAGAAGGGCAAGGGCGTCGTTTGCATCTACGTGGCCATCGGCCAGAAGCTGGCGCAGGTGGCGCGCGTCGTCAGCACGCTGGAGCAATTCGGCGCCATGGACTACACCATCGTCGTCGTCGCCTCGGCGGCCGATTCGGCCACCCTGCAGTACATCGCACCCTACGCCGGTTGCGCGATGGGCGAAGAGATCATGGAGAACGGCGTCACCATCGGTGGGCAGTTCATCAACGACGCGTTGTGCGTGTATGACGACCTGACCAAGCACGCCTATGCCTATCGCCAGGTCTCGCTGCTGCTGCGCCGCCCGCCGGCCCGCGAGGCCTATCCCGGCGACATCTTCTACCTGCACTCGCGCCTGCTGGAGCGCGCCGCGCGCCTCGCCTACCAGTGGGTGATCCGCGAGGCCGACGACAGCGATGACTGGGGCGACGGCCACAGCGTCAACGGCAAGATCTACGATGGCGCGATCGGCGAGGAGACGGCCAAGCACGACTTGAAGGCGCTGGCTGCCGAGACCGGCAAGCAATACAAGCTGGTGAAGAACCCGCGCACCGGCGGCTCGCTCACCGCCCTCCCGATCATCGAGACGCAACTCGGCGACGTTTCGGCCTACATCCCCACCAACGTGATCTCGATCACCGACGGCCAGCTCTTCCTCGAGACCGACCTGTTCAACGCCGGCATCCGCCCGGCCATCAACGTCGGCATCAGCGTCAGCCGGGTGGGCGGCGACGCGCAGACCCGCGCGATGAAACAGGTGGCCAGCCGCCTCAAGCTCGACCTGGCGCAGTTCCGCGAGCTGCAGGCCTTCGCCACCTTCGGCAGCGATGTGGACAAGACCACCTTGCAGCTCCTGGAACGCGGCCGGCGCATGACCGAGCTGCTCAAGCAGAAGCAATACGAGCCGCGCCCACTGTGGGCCCAGGTGGTCGCCATCTTCGCCGGCACCAACGGCTACCTCGACAAGATCCCCGTCAACCGCATCCAGGATTGGGAACAGCAGTTCATCAAGTACATCGAGATGAGCTACCCCGACCTGGTGAACGGCATCATGACCGAGAAGCGCATCAACGACGAGAACATCGCCAAGCTGCGCAGCGCGATCGAGGCGTTCAACAAGACTTTCAGCTAAGAATCGAGAGGCAAGTTGCAAGAACCAAGAACCGAGATACAAGATACAAGATACAAGATGCAAGATGATCGAAGTCTTGGCTCTTGATTCTTGGCTCTTGATTCTTAGCTCTTGCCCCTTGCATCTTCCGACGACATGGCCACAGCACGAGAGATCAAGCGACGCATTCGTAGCGTCCGAAATGTCCGCCAGATCACCAAAGCGCTGGAGAGCGTGGCCGCCGGACGGGTGCGGCGCGCCCAGCAGATGGTCGAGGCGACGCGCCCGTATTCGCAGCGCGCACGGGACTTGCTCGCCAGCGTCGCATCGCTCGCCGGCGGCGAGACCAAACATCCCCTGCTCACCAACCGCGAACAGGTCAACGCTGCAGCCGTCATCCTGATCTCCGGCGACCGCGGCCTGGCCGGCGCGTTCAACAGCAACGTCTCCCGCGCGGCGTTCAACTTCGCACGGGACTACGGCAAGCCGGTGCACTACATCACCATCGGCAAGAAGGGGCGCGACTTTATCTACCGGCGCGGCGGCAAGATCGCCGCCGACTTCTCCGGCATGCCGGCGCGCCCGACGCTGCTGGACACCACGCCGGCGACGCGCACCGCGATAGACGACTTCCTGAGCGGCGCAGTGGACGAGGTCTATCTGATCTACACCGAGTTCATCAGCGCGACGCAGCAAAAGCCGGTCGTCAAGCGGCTCTTGCCCCTGGCTGCCGAAGCGATCGCGCCGGATCAGGCGCACGCCGGCCCGCGCCCCGCCTACGAGTTCGAGCCGGGGCCGGCTGAGATCCTCAACACCCTGCTCCCGCGCCTGACCGAAATGCAGGTGTATCAGGCCGTGCTCGAATCGCTGGCCAGTTTCTACACCGCCCAGCGCATCGCCATGCGCAACGCCACCGACAACGCCTCCGACCTGATCGTCGCCTACACGCTGAGCTACAACAAGGCGCGTCAGGCCGGCATCACTAACGAGCTACTCGACATCGCCGGCGGCGCCGAAGCACTGCGCCAGGTCATGCAGGAAACAGCGCGAGGCGCAGGATAGCAACCCTGCGACGCGCAAGGCTGTAATCATTGCTGCGGGCGGATTCACGTCATCCGCCTGCGGAAACGGCGAACCAGGATCGCCCTCACACCCGCCCGACCATCGAGGCGGGTTTTTCATGAGTCGGCGAGTCGTCGCCTTCGTATCGTTCAACGGCCGCTCAGAGTAGGCTATCCTTCTACCCCGGCACCGATGAGCCTTGCGCAGACCCAGCCCGCATCCATGCAGCCAGCGAGAGCAACGCGCGTCGCGACACGCGTGGTCCGGCATGTTCCCCTCGCCCTGGCGATCGTCATCTTCCTGGCCTTCTCGCTGCACCAGCTGCACCTGCCCGGCTTCTACTACGACGAGGCACTCGACCTGGCGCCAATGCTGGACGTGATGCGCGGCGAACGGCCGGAAGTGCTGCGGGACATCGGCGTCGGGCGCTTCCCGGTGATGCTGCTCGACTACATGGGCAGCCTGGGCGGCTACCTCACCATCCCCTTCATGTGGTTGTTCGGGCCGGGCTACGTGGCTGCGCGCGCCCAGCCCATCTTCTTCTCCTGCATCACCATCGCGCTGGCCTGGCTGCTGGCGCGCCGCTGGTTCGGCTACGGCGTCGCTGCCGCCACTGCCCTGCTGCTGGCGGTGAATCCCTCCTTCATCTGGTTCAGCCGGCAAGGCATCAGCGTGACGAGCGTGATGACGGTGTTTTCGATCGGCTCGCTGCTGCTGCTGGACGAAGTGATTAGAAGGGAGAGCCAAAAACCAAGAACCAAGTCTCGGGGCTTGGTTCTTGATTCTTGGCTCTTGGCTCTTAGTTCCGGTATCTTGATCGGCCTGGGCTTGTGGGCCAAACTGCTGTTCCTGCGCTGGGTCATCGTGCTGATCGTGATCGGCGCGGTGTTCCTGCTCACGCGCAGCCGCACGGCACGACGCATCCAGAGTCAGAGAGCGCACTTGCGGGCGCTCGCGCCAGCACTGACGTTCACCCTGGCCGGTGTGCTGATCGGCGCGCTCCCGCTGATCTACTACAACCTCGCCGGCCTGATCCGCGACGGGCAGGCCTGGACGGTGACGCTGCTGCTCGACTCGCTCACCCGTCCCACACAACAGTTCGGGGTGGACAACCTGAATTTCTTCCACAACATTCAGAAGGCGATCGACGATGCGCGCGTGTTCGTGGACGGCAGCTATTTCTGGTACAACGGCATCCCCTTCAGCAACATCTACGCCGTGCCAGCGTTGATCCTCGGTGCGATCGTCGGCGGCGTCCTGGCAATCGTCCGCAGCCGCGGCCTGAGCGACCTGCCACTGGATCAGCAAGGGCAGCGCGACCAGGCGCGCCGGTTCTTCGCGATCCTGGCAAGCATCGCCACCCTGGTGGTGTTAGGGGCGTTCACCGTCTCCGGCTTGTGGTCCACCCACCAGTTCATCATGCTGCCGCTGCCGCAGCTGGTCGTGGCATGTGCAGCAGTATGGCTGGCGGAGTCCATCGTGCATGCCATATTCGCCCGAACACAACACGAGATGCGGAACGCGCAATACGCGATCCTCGCCGGAGGTATGGTCTGCCTGATCCTCGCGCTCCCCTTCGCCCGTGATGTGTGGGTGAGCGAGCAACACCACGCCACCCTGGCCCGGACGGGCGGTTCGGGGCGCTTCTCGGATGCGGTCTATAAACTAGCCACCTGGCTGGACGCCAACGACGTGCACCAGCCGGTGGCGCTGGACTGGGGCATCGAGAAGAACGTGCGCGTGTTGACGGCCGATCGGGTGCGCCCGGTGGAGATCTTCGGCTTCTCTGCGCAGGCCGACGAGGGCTTTCGCCAGCGTGCCACCGAGATGCTGCAGGACCCCACCCGCCGGTACATCGTGCTTTGGGAGCGATTTGCCGTTTATAATCGCCGCCAAGACTTCACCGAAATCGCGAATCGGATGGGCCGGCAGGTCGTCGAAACCTTCATCGCGCACGAGAGGAGCGGCTTGCCCGTGTATGTCGTGCTGGAGGCCAGATAACGAGGAGCGATCGAACGAACATCAAGCGGAGCAAGAGGCATGTCGAAACAGAATGGAAGCGGCAACGGAACAGCCATCGGCAAGGTGATTGCCATTCGCGGCGGCGTGGTGGACGTCAAGTTCCCGCCGGACCATCTCCCCGAAATCTACGACGCCATCGAGATCGAGAGGCCCGAAGGGCGTCTGGTTCTGGAAGTCCAGCAACACCTGGGCGACGACGTGGTGCGCACGGTGGCGATGGATACCACCGATGGCCTGCGGCGAGGCGAAACCGCGCGTGCGCTGGGCGGGCCGATCAGCGTGCCCGTCGGGCCGGCCACCCTGGGGCGCATCTTCAACGTGCTCGGCGACCCGATTGACGGTCGCCCCCAACCGCAGACCGAACTGAAATATCCGATTCACCGCCCGGCGCCATCTTTCGAGGAGCAAAAGGGCTCGGTGGAAATGCTCGAAACGGGCATCAAGGTGATTGACCTGATCGCTCCGTTCACCAAAGGCGGCAAGACCGGCATCTTCGGCGGCGCCGGCGTGGGCAAGACGGTCACCATCCAGGAGCTGATCAACTCCATCGCCAAATTCCACAACGGCTACTCGGTGTTCGCCGGCGTGGGCGAGCGCACCCGCGAAGGCACGCAGCTATACAAGGAGATGAACGAGGCGGGCGTGATTGATTCGCTCGTCATGGTGTTCGGGCAGATGAACGAGCCGGCTGGCGTGCGCCTGCGCGTGGCATTGACCGGCCTGACGATGGCTGAATACTTCCGCGACGAGGGGCGCGACGTGCTGTTGTTCATCGACAACATCTTCCGCTTCGTGATGAGTGGCTCCGAAGTGTCGGCCCTGCTCGGGCGCATGCCCTCGGCCGTGGGATATCAACCGACGCTGGCGACCGAGATGGGCCAACTGCAGGAGCGCATCACCTCGACCAAGCGCGGCTCGATCACCTCGATGCAGGCGGTGTATGTGCCCGCCGACGACTATTCCGACCCGGCGCCGGTGGCGACCTTCGCCCACCTCGACGCCACGGTCAACCTGGAGCGCTCCATCGCCGAGAAGGGCATCTTCCCGGCCGTGGATCCGCTGGCATCCACCAGCCGTATCCTCGACCCCAACATCGTCGGGGCAGAGCACTACCGCGTGGCGCGCGAGGTGCAGCGGACGCTGCAGCGCTACAAGGACCTGCAGGACATCATCGCCATCCTGGGCGTGGACGAGCTGAGCGAAGACGACAAGATCCTCGTCTCCCGGGCGCGCAAGATCGAGCGCTTCTTCAGTCAGCCGATGTTCGTCGCCAAGGCGTTCACCGGTCGCGACGGCCGCTACGTCAAGATCAAGGACACCGTGGACGGCTTCGACCGCATTTTGAAGGGCGAGCTGGACGAGGTGCCCGAGAGCTTCTTCCTGATGAAGGGCAAGATCGACGAGGTGTGGGAAGAGTACGAGAAAGCCCGCGCCGAACAGAAATAAATTGAGAATGCAGATTTGAGAATTGAGAAAGTTAGGCGAAGGCCTTTCTGCATTCTCAATTCTCAATTCTCAATTCGCATATGCCATTGCATCTTGAGATCGTGACCAGCGAACGCACCGTGTTCAGCGGCGATGTGGACATGGTGACCGTGCCGGGCGCCGGCGGGGTCATGGGTGTGCTGCCGCATCACGCGCCGGTGCTCTCCACGTTGAAGCCGGGGGAACTGCGCGTCAAGATCGGCGACGAGGTGCAGGAGTTTGCGATCGGCGGCGGCTTCGTGGATATCCACGACAACCGCGTGATCATCCTGGCCGACAGCGCCGAACGCGCCGACGAGATTGACGTCGCGCGGGCCGAGGCCGCCCGCGCGCGGGCCCAAGAATTGTTGAAGAACCCGCCGCCGAACAAGGAAGACCTGTTCAAGCTGGAGGCGGCGCTGCGCCGGAGCACCGTCCGCCTGAACGTGGCTACGCGCCGGCGCACGCATCGCGGCGAATCGCATTAACTGAACCGGCGGTGACCGGTGCTTCCAGGCTTGCGCATCTGTCGCGCTGGGCGCCCGTCGGATCATCGCCAGGTGACCTGCACTCTGGTCGTCGAACGTCATGAGCATCTTCCGGGCAGAGATCGGCATAGATCTGGGCACCGTCAACGTCGTGGTGTACGTCCGCGGCAAGGGCATCGTCATTCAGGAGCCCTCCGTCGTTGCCATCCTCTCGCGCGAGGAGACGGTCGTGGAGGTCGGCGAGGAGGCGCGCCAGATGTACGGCCGCACACCCGACGAGATCGAGGTCGCTCGCCCCCTGCGCGAGGGAGTGATCGCCGACTACCAGGTCACCCAGAAGATGCTCCAGCACTTCGTCAACAAGGCCAAGGGCTTCAGCCTGCTCCCTCCTCGCGTGGTGATCGGCGTGCCTTATGGCGTAACGAGCGTCGAGCGCCGTGCTGTGCGCGAAGCAGCCATAGAGGCCGGCGCTGGCGAGGTATACCCGATCCGCGAACCACTGGCCGCTGCCTACGGCGCGGGGCTCCCCGTGGACACGGCCACGGGCAACCTGATCGTGGATATCGGTGGCGGCACGGCCGAAGCGGCGGTGGTCTCGATGAACGGCATCGTCGTCGCCAACTCGGTGCGCGTTGGCGGCCTCAAGCTCGACGCCGCCATCCAGAACTTCATCCGCCGCAAGTACAACCTGGCGATCGGCGAACCGACGGCCGAGGAAATCAAGATCAACATCGGCAGCGCGCTCCCGTTGGAAGAGGAGATGTACATGCAGGTGCAGGGGCGCGATCAGGTCACCGGCCTGCCGCGCACGATCGAGGTCTCGACCAACGAGATCGTCGAGGCGTTGCAGGAGCCCTTGATGCAGATCTCTGCCTGTGTGAAGTCGGTGCTCGAACGCACCCCGCCCGAGCTGGCGTCCGACATCATTGACCGCGGCATGGCGTTGACGGGCGGCACGGCGCTGCTCCACAAACTCGACGAATACCTCACCCGCGAGACGGGCATCCCCGCCTACGTCGCGGATGCGCCGATCGCTTGCGTAGCCCTCGGCACAGGGCGCGCCCTCGAAAACATCGAGGTGCTCAAACGCACCGAATTCGTCTGACGCGACGCGCATGGTCAGCGCACAACCGACTTCCAGGACGCCAGCCGGCACCATGAGCGCCTCATTCAAGTCGAAAGCCGCGAACCACGAGCCGGAGATCGTCCTGGCCTCGGCGTCGCCGCGCCGGCGCGAGCTGCTTACCCTGCTGGGGATCACGTTCCGCGTGTGCCCCGCCGACGTGGACGAGGCCGCGCTGCCGGGCGAGACCCCGCTGGAGACCCAGCACCGCATTACACGCGAGAAGGCGCGGGTGGCGCAGATGCGGCTGGCGCGAGGCGACTGTCCCGCCCTCGAGCCGGATGGCACCCGACCCGCCGACGCTCAATCGGTCATCATGATCGCTTGCGATACCACGGTGGTGCTGGATGGCGAGATGCTGAACAAACCGGCCGACGCCGCGGAAGCGCGCACCATGTTGCGCCGGCTGCGCGGGCGCGCGCACGAAGTGCAATCCGCCATCGTCGTCCGCCAGGGCGAGCGCGAGCACATGGACATCGTCTCCTCGCAGGTCGTCATGCGCGATTACGGCGACGACGAGATCGAAGCCTACATCGCCACCGGCGACCCGTTCGACAAGGCCGGCGGCTATGCCGCGCAACATCCAACCTTCCAACCGATCGAACGAATTCGCGGCTGTCCACTCAACGTCGTCGGCCTTGCCCTGTGCCACCTGCGGTCTCGCCTGCCTCATCTGCCCGACCCGGCCCCGGTGTGCGAAGCGTTCACCGGCAAGCCATGCCCGGGCGCGTTGAGCGACCCGGAACACGTGGTCACGCGCCTGAAACGGAGCGCCTGAGCCCGCTTCGATTCGGTATAATCCGCAGGCTTTATTTCCAGACTTTTGCCAAGGGCGGGCATCTGCCGCACGCCTTCGGTGAATTCGACTGATCGAACAAGAGGAGTAGCACGAGATGCCAAAGCGAACGTATCAACCGAAGAAACGCCGCCGCGTGCGCGTGCACGGCTTTCGGGCGCGCATGTCAACCAAGAGTGGACGTAAGGTGCTCGCTGCCAGGCGCGCCAAGGGACGCAGAGTGTTGACGGTATCGGCCAACAATCACGTCAAGAAGGTGGACTGGAACGCCGTGTATTCCCCGGCCAAGAGCAAACGGGGCACGGAAGGCAGCAAGTAGGAATCGCGGATTCGGGAACGAGAATGGAGGCGTGCTTCCTCGATTCTCGATTGATGGTCGAACGACTGACGAGGAAGGAGGACTTCGACAGGGTGCGCCGGGATGGCGCGCGGTGGCGCGGCAGGTATTGCACGCTGAACGCTGCGCGCACGCCGGCCGACGTGGCCGAACCCAGCGAACCCCGAACGCGGGTGGGATACGTTGCCTCGCGATCGCTCGGCAGCGCTGTGAAGCGCAACCGCGCCCGGCGCCTGCTGCGAGAGGCGATGCGCCACCTGTTCGATTCGATCACCCCCGGCTGGGACATCGTGCTGATCGCGCAATCGCCCATCGTCACCGAACCGGCGCGCATGCAGCAGGTGCAGGAGGAACTGCTGTGGCTGCTGAACAAAGCTCATCTGACACGAACAGCGCGTATCGCGAGGTGACGCTCGAGCCATACCCCCAAGGCGCGAGGGTGAAACACGCCCTCCTCGACCGGTTGCTGATGGGCGCGATTCGCTTCTATCAGCTCGCCATCTCCCCGGCGCTGCCGCCGTCGTGCCGCTTCTATCCCACCTGCAGCGAATACACGCTGCAAGCCATCGCCAAATACGGCGCCTTGAAAGGCACGTGGCTCGGCGTCAGGCGTATCGCGCGCTGTCATCCCTTTCATCCCGGCGGATACGACCCGGTCCCCTGAGCACCCGACCAATACGAACATGAAACGCGCACTCCGCACACTCCTTCTCGCAGCAGTCACCGCACTGGTGCTCAGCGCGTGTGGCGGCGAGATTTCCCCCACCTCCTTCCCCGGCCTGATGCTCGACGGCGCCGACGCCTACCTGGCGAGCAACCTGCACGTCTACAAGTTCGACCCGGCGACCGGCGCGCAGACGTGGATGTTCCCACCTGCGCAAGGGGAAGGCAACGAAAACCGGCGCGGGCCATTCGCCGGACCGCCGCTCAAGCTGGGCAACGCCATCATCGTCGGCGAGACCATCGGGGCGAACGGCAGCACCAGCCATCGCCTCTACGCGCTCTCGGCCGAGAATGGCACGGAGCTCTGGCACTTCTCCGGCGCGCAGCGGGAATATACCGACGGGGCAAGCACCGACGGCCGGCTGATCTTCGCACCGAACGGCGACAACTCGCTCTACGCGCTCGATCCATCTCAGATGGACGGCGCCGAACCAAAGCTGGTCTGGAAGTTCACCGCGCAGGACAAGCTCTGGGTGCGGCCGCTGGTCGTGAACGGCAAGGTGTTCCAGCCCTCGCTCGATCACAACCTGTACGCGCTCGACGCGGCGACGGGCAGACTCCTGTGGACGTTCAGGGCCGGCGCTTCGATCGCCTCGCATCCAGCCATCCAGGACGGGGTGCTGTATTTCGGTTCGTTCGACCAGCGCATGTACGCCGTGGACGCCGAAACCGGCGCGGAGCGCTGGCGCTCATCGGAGCGCCTGGGCGGGTGGATCTGGTGCGATCCGCTCATAGACGGCGAAGAGATCTTCGTCGGCGACGTGAAGGGCGGTGTCTACGCGATCGACAAGCGCAACGGCAAGATTCTATGGCAGTCGCAGGTGGGCGGCTCGATTCGCGCCCAGCCCGTCATCGTCGGGAACAAGATCTACGTCGTGTCGAGCGATACTTATCTCTACAGCTTCGACCGTCGCCCGGAAGCCGATGCCAACGGTCACGTCTCCCCCACCCGAGTGCTGGAGAACGGCCTGGGCCGGCGCTTGCTCTCCACGCCGGCTTACGCCAACGGAGCGCTGCTCGTGCCGCTGTTCGACGGCGACATCAAGGTGACGGCGGTTGACCTGGAGACCCGGCAAAAGAAGTTCGACTTCCCGGGGCGAACCGGCGAGGGCACGTCACCGTAAGTCCGATTGGTCGCCATGCCCTACACGCCCATCATCGGCACGCTCGGCTACGTCCTCTCGCCGGATCGCCGATCCGTGCTGATGATCCACCGCAACGCCCGGACGGACGACCAGGCCTTCGGCAAATACAACGGGCTGGGCGGCAAGATGGAGCGCGACGAGGACGTGGCGACCTGCATGAAGCGAGAGATCCGCGAGGAAGCCGGCATCGAGGTCACGGCCATGCAGTTGCGTGGCACGATCAGCTGGCCCGGCTTCGGCCCCAACGGCGAAGATTGGCTTGGCTTCGTCTTCCTGATCACAGCTTTCACCGGCGAACCGGTCATGCGCAACCACGAAGGCCAGCTGGAATGGGTATCGGTCGGGCGCGTCCTGGATGCATGCTCGTCCGATGCGGAGATCCGGGCGCGCGCACTGCTCCCCATGTGGCCGGGAGATCGCTATTTCTTACCGCTCGTCTTTGACGACGACCCTTGCCCCTTTCACGGTGTGATGCCCTACGAGAATGGCCAGCCCGTCGCCTGGCACTGCACCCGATGAGGGACCGCCAATTGGTGTATCATTTACACTAAACGGAGATGAACCCTCCCCGCGAAGTGATCGAGGCCATCCTGCGCCGGGCGCTAGATGAAGACATCGGCGACGGTGATGTGACGACGAATTGCACCGTGCCGGCCGATCTATGGTTGACCGGCCGCTTCGTCGCGAAAGCGCAAGGGGTGATCGCCGGCCTGGAGGTCGCCTCGCTTGCCTTCACGTTGCTCGATGCACGGGTGAAGGTGGCGCGCTGCGTTAACGACGGGGCGCCCGTCGAACCGACGCAGACCATCGCCCGCGTGGAAGGCCCGGCGCGCGCGCTGCTCACCGGCGAACGCACCGCGCTGAACATCCTGCAGCGCATGTCGGGCATCGCCACAGCCACGCGCCGCTTCGTCGAGGCTGTTGCGGGCACGCGCGCAACCATCCTCGACACGCGCAAAACTGCACCCGGCTTGCGCGCGCTCGACAAGATGGCCGTGCGCATCGGCGGCGGGACGAACCATCGCATCGGCTTGTTCGACATGGTGATGATCAAGAACAACCACATCGCGGCCTGCGGTGGTAGCCTGAGCAAAGCGGTCCGGCGGGTGCGCGAGTGCGATGTGCGGCACCGCCCGATCGAAGTGGAGGTGCGCACCTTCGCGGAGCTGGACGAGGCGTTGGCGCTGAACGTGGACTGCATCATGCTGGACAACATGAGCGTGGAGGACATGCGCCGCGCCGTTGCAATCGTGGATGGGCGTACGCCGCTGGAGGCGAGCGGCAACGTCACGCTCGACAACGTGCGCGCCATCGCCGAGACGGGTGTGAACTACATCAGCACCGGCGCGATCACGCACTCGGTGAGAGCGCTGGATATCAGCTTGTGGCTGGATATGCCGGGTGTGTAGAGCGTATTCCGTATTGCATGTTGCGTATTGCGCGTCGTTGGGTCGTCGTCCGTTGGGATACGGCACGCGCGATGCGGAACACGAACGCGAGAAGCAAATGTCAACCCCCACCTCAACCATCACCAACCCCGACGAAATGTATGCCGCGCTCAAAGCCAGGCTGAGCGACGTGGTGCCGGATGTGGAGTTGTTCCACAAATCCCGGATCGCGGCGCAGATCAACCGGCTCAAGCAGGAGCGCAACGCTGTCATCCTTGGCCACAACTACATGGAGCCGGCGCTGTTTCACTCCATTCCCGATTTCGTCGGTGATTCGCTGGAACTCAGCCGCAAGGCCGCGCAGACCGACAAGGACATCATCGTGTTCTGCGGCGTGCGTTTCATGGCCGAGACGGCCAAGATCCTCAACCCGTCGAAGACGGTGCTGATCCCGTCGCAGCGCGCCGGCTGTTCGCTGGCCGCCAGCATCACCGCCGAGGACGTGCGCCGTCTGAAGGCGAAGTATCCCGGTGTGCCGGTCGTCACCTACGTCAATACCTACGCCGACGTAAAGGCCGAGACCGACATCTGCTGCACCTCATCCAACGCCGCGCTGGTGGTGAATTCGCTCGACAGCGACAAGGTAATCTTCCTGCCGGACGAGTATCTCGCCCGCAACGTGGCCAGGGAAACCGGCAAGCGCATCATCTTCCCGACGCGCGAGCCGCGCACCGATGATGCGAATCTCGAATTCGAGATGATCGGCTGGCACGGCCGCTGCGAGGTGCACGAGAAATTCACCGTCGAGGACATTCAGGGCATCCGCAGGGACTTCCCCGACGTGGTGATCCTCGCCCACCCCGAATGCAGCCCCGACGTGGTCGCGGCAGCCGACTTTTCGGGCAGCACGACGGCGATGATGAAATACGTCGAGCAAACGCAGGCGCCGCGTTACCTACTGCTGACCGAGTGCTCGATGGCCGACAACATCGCCGGAGCCAACCCCGACAAGGAGATGCTGCGCCTGTGCAGCGTGCGCTGCCCGCACATGAACGAGATCACCCTGGAGGACACGCTGCTCGCCCTGCAACGGACGCAATACGTGGTGGATGTGCCACCCGACATCCGCGAGCGCGCGCGCCGGGCCGTCGAGCGCATGATCGCCATCGGACCCGTGGGCAAGAAAGATTGAATTGAGAAAGCAACGCGCATGGCTTTGCAAGAAGCAGGAGCTCAGCGGATTCAGGTTCGTGCTTTCGACTTTGCGCGCCGAATCCAACCAATCAACTCGCTCGGCTGATCGAAGAAGCAGATGAAATCGTTGCCGCACTCACGACAATTCAAGAAAGTTGCGTGGCAAACAACGGGGTGAGATTCGCTTTCTGAATTCTGCATTCTCAATTCATGATGGGTGAACTCATCGAGACGGACGTACTGGTGATCGGCTGCGGCATCGGCGGTGGCACCGCTGCCCTGAGGCTGGCGCAGCACGGCCTGCACGTCACGTTGATCACGCGCTCACACGACCCGGAGAACTCGAGCACCGCCTGGGCACAAGGAGGCATCATCTACCGTGGCCACGACGACAGCCCGCAACTGCTGGCCGAGGACATCGAGCGCGCCGGCGCCGGCTTCTCGAACCCCAAAGCCGTGCGCATCCTGGCCGAAGAAGGTCCGACCCTGGTGCGCGAGATCCTGATCGAGCAACTCAATGTGCCCTTCGATCACCACGGCGACGGCGTAGCGCTGGCGCTCGAGGGCGGACATCGCCTGCCGCGCATCGCCCATGCCGCCGACGCGACCGGCGCGGCGATCGAGAAGTCGCTGCTGGCCGCGCTGCGCCGTGAGCGGAACGTCAGCCTGCTCCCTGCACACACCGCGATAGACCTCATCACTCCCTCCCACCACGCGCGCAACCGGCTGGCGATCTACGAGCCCCAGTCGTGCGTCGGCGCATACGTGCTGGATCGGGCCACCGGCCAGGTGAAGCGCGTGCTGGCCAAACGCACCGTGCTGGCGACCGGCGGCCTGGGGCAGATCTACCTTTACACCACCAACCCGAACGGCGCGCGCGGCGATGGGCTGGCGATGGCATACCGCGCCGGCGCGCGGGTGATCAACGCCGAGTTCGTGCAATTCCATCCCACCGCCTTCGCCAAACCAGGCGCGCCGCGCTTCCTGATCACCGAGGCGGTGCGCGGCGACGGCGGCCGATTGGTGCACGCCGACGGCGAGCCGTTCATGCAGAAGTACGACGCCGAGTGGAAGGACCTCGCCCCGCGCGACGTGGTCTCGCGCAGCATCTACTTCGAGATGCTGGAACGCGGCGTGCCCCACGTGTATCTGAACCTGCGCGACTACATCAAGCCGGAGCGGATTCGAGAGCACTTCCCGAACATCTACCGGCAGTGCCTGGAGTACGGCGTGGACGTGACGCGCGACCTGGTGCCGGTGGCGCCGGCCGCGCATTACTTCTGCGGCGGCGTGTGGGCCGACGAGCACGGTTGCACCACCATCGAGCGCCTGTATGCAGTGGGCGAAGTGAGCTGCACCGGCCTGCACGGAGCGAACCGGCTGGCGAGCACTTCGCTGCTCGAAGGACTGGTGTGGGGCGTGCGGGCGGCCAACCACATCGCGGGGCACATCGCCGCCGATTGTCCGCATGACCCGGACGACATTCCCGAATGGCGCGAGAACGGGGCCGAGCATCCCGACCCCGCGCTCATCGCCCAGGACATGGGCGTGATCCGCGGGTTGATGTGGAACTACGTCGGGCTGGTGCGCACCAAACCGCGCCTCGACCGCGCGTTGAGCGAGCTGCGCCACCTGGAAACCGAGATCGAGCGCTTCTACCGCAAGAGCAAGGTCACCGATGAGCTGATCGGCCTGCGCAATGCCGTGCGCAGCGCAGTGATCGTGGCCCAGGCCGCCTGGTCGAACAAGCACAGCATCGGCGTGCACTACCGCGAGAGCTAAGAATTGCCCCCAACAGCCTCGCGCAGGTCCTGGGGGCGCGCAGCCTGCCTCCTTCCCAGCACCTCGCGGACGTGAGCCGCGAACGCGTCCACGTCCTCGGCCGTCGTGTCCCACGAACACATCCAACGCACGACGGTCTGCGACGCGCTCGCCGGCGCCCACGCATAGAAGAAGCTATGGCGGCGCAGCGCTTCGATCGCCGGGTCGGGCACGACGGCGAAGACGGCGTTGGCCTGCACCGGATAGGCAATGGGGACGACGCTGCGCACGGCGTCGGCCAGCCGCTGCGCCATAGCGTTGGCGTTGGCTGCGTTGCGCTGCCATAGATCACCCCCCAGCAACGCTTCGAACTGCGCGCCGATGAAGCGCATCTTCGATGCCAGCTGCATGCCTTGCTTGCGAATGAACTTGAAATCGGCAACCACGGCGCGCGGCGGGAAGAAGATGACCGCTTCGCCGCCCAGCAGGCCGTTCTTCGTGCCGCCGAACGAGAGCACGTCCACGCCGGCGTCGCGGGTGAACTCACGGAAGGGTCGGCCGAGCGCCACAGCCGCGTTGCAGATGCGCGCGCCGTCCATGTGCAGCAACATGCCGTGTGCATGCGCGTAGTCGGCCAGGTCGCGCACCTCTTCGACTGTATATACCGTGCCCAGCTCGGTGCTCTGCGTGATCGAAATCACCTTCGGCTGGATGTGGTGCTCGTCGCCGAAGCCGTGCATGTGTTGCCGCACACGCTCGACCGTGAGCTTGCCATCCAGCGTCTCGCAGGTCAGCAGCTTGACGCCGGCGAATTTCTCGGGCGCGCCGCACTCGTCATAGTGGATGTGCGAGCTCGCAGCGCAGATGACGGCGTTGTAGCTTCGGGTGACGGCGGCAAGGCCGAGCGCGTTGGCCGCCGTGCCGTTGAAGACAAAGTGCACATCGGCGTCGTCGCCGAAGTGGCGCTTGAACACTTCCAGGGCGCGGCGCGTGTAGGGGTCGTCGCCGTAACCGAGCACGTGGCCCTCGTTCGCCGCGAGGACGGCACGAAGCACGTCGGGGTGAGCGCCGGCGTTGTTGTCGCTGGCAAAGCTGCGATGGGTCATGCCGCGATTTTACGCACGTGCCTCGTGCGCAGCAGGGGGAGGGTGCACGACGAGTCCGGGCGCGTGGCGTCAGGCGAGATGCCACCCAACGCACGCTGCGAGTATGAGGGCGACCATGGCGGCCGAGCTTGCGCCGTCCTGCTCGTGACGAGTGAACCTGGCCGTGGCCCACAGACTGATGGGCAGGCTGAGCGTGATCGCGACGGCCACGCGTGGCGGCAGCGCGCTGCCGGCCAGTAACCAGGCCAGCGCATAGGTCAGCACGACCAGCGCGCGGTGAACCCACAGGGCGCGCGCACCCAGCAGGACGACCAGCGTGCGCTTGCCCACCGCGGCATCGGCGTGCCGGTCCGCCCAATGCACACCGAGCAGGTTGACCATCGTGATGCAGAACACCGGCGCCAGCGCCGCCGTCGCTTCGAGCGTCGGGACGCCCTGCTGCGTCGTGAACCCCAACAACGGGATCAACAGCGCACCGAGCGCAGCGTTGGTCACCTCGCCCAGCCCGCGCCGTTCGAGCACGAGCGGCGGCATCGAGTAGCACCAGCCGCCGGCGAGGCCGAGCGCGATGATGCCGAACGCGGCAGGCGACAGCAAGCCGAGCGCGCAGAAGACCGCGCCCGCGAGGAGCGCGCCCGCCGCAGCAACCCAGGCAGCATGCAAGGCAAACCGCGGCTCCACGATGCCCGCGGGTAGCACGCCGCTGCCGCCGGAGAACCACGTGCGCCGGCTGAGTGCGTCGGTATCCCGGTCGGCATACTCGTCCGCGAAATGCGCGCACAGGTTGGCCGCCAGCAGCGCGATCAGGCCAGCTGTGGCCGACGTCCATCGCGCCGCGCCGGCGTGCCAGATGCCCATCAACACGCCCAGCGCGTAGACCAGGATCCCGGCGGCGATGATTTGGGGGCGGGCCATGCGGAACAGGGCAATGACGTGTCGAGTGACCCGGTCCCACGACCTCGCCCGGTCGGCGGTTATCTCCATCCCTTCGCCAGGCACCCGGCTAGCATATCATCTCAGCCGGGCACCGGGTGATAATCGGCACATGCGAGACGACAGCACTATCCTGCGCATTCCCCAGGTCGGGGCGCAGGCGCCGGACTTCGAAGCGCCCGACGTCAACGGGATACCCGTCGCCTTGAGCCGATGCCCCAGGCCCGTTGCCCTGGTATTCCTGCGCCACCTGGCTTGACACTACTGCATGATGCATCTGGTGCAGTTGCACCGGTCCCTCCACGAAGAGCGCATCGCCGCGCCCATACTGGCATTCTCGTTCGCCCCCGGCGAGCGCTTCAACCGCTGGATCCACCTGGTGCTCGACGCCGAGATGCCACAAGAATGGCGGGCCGGCACGCGCTTCATCCCCGATCCCGACCGGCGGATCTACCGCGCCTACGGCCTGGGGCGGAACTCGCCGCTGCGGGTCTACGGCCCGCGCATCCTGCTGCACTACGCGCTGCGCTGGCTGCAGGGACACGGCATCCCAAAGGTCAACGAGGACCCGCTCCAGCGCGGCGGCGATTTCGTCGTGGGTGCGCAGGGCCGGATCGCGCTGAGCCACGTCGGCGTGGATCAGGCCGACCGGCCGCCGGTCGCGCGCATCATCGCTGCATTGCGGCAGGAGCACGGCCCGACGGCGGAGTAGCCCGGCGTGCGACCCTCGCGCGCCCCTGGCAGATCGCACCTGAAGAGGCTCACCCGGCGCAGCGGGCCAGCGCCAGATACCGCTCCAGCGCATCATCAATGCCGATCACGCGCCAGCCCGTCTGTTCGAGCAGGGCGTGCAAGCGCGCCGGCGCGATCACGTCGTCGTCCGAGGGCACGCCGCCGTGCCGCGCCGCCAGGGCGACCCGGCCGATGGGGTGAAAGACGGCCAGCATGCCCCCGGGCCTGGTCACCCGCGCCATCTCGCGCAGGCACACCTCCGGGTCGGCTAGATGCGGCAACAAACCGCCCGCGAAGATCGCATCGGCGCAGTCAGCGGGAAAGGGCAGGTAGGCCACATCGCCGACGAGCAGATTCCGCCGGCCCAGCCGCTGTCCCTCGCGCAGCATCGCCAGCGTGGCATCCAGGCCGATCACGCGTCCACGGTCGCCCACAGCCTGGCACAGATACGGCATAGCGCGCGCGGTGCCACACCCCAGGTCGAGCACGGTCGCACGGCGCGGCAACGCCATCTCGCGCACAGCGCGCTCGAACTGAGGCGCGTCGGCGGCGTAACGCTCCTCCCATCCGGCAGCGCGCAGGGTGAAGAAGGCTTGTGTCTGGCGAAGGGATTGGCTGCTCATGATCCCGGTGGTTTTTGCGGCGGGACAGGCGATTCGACGGATGCATCGCATGCCTGCACTCGCCGCGGCTCACAGAACGGCGCGACGATCCATCGCCATTCTATGGCCCATCCGAAAACTTGCATGTGAGGCATGCGCGCCGCGCACGATGCTGGAATCCCGCTAAACTGGTCAGGCAGATTCGGCGCCGGCATCTCCTGCGGAGGATCCTTGCGACTTGAATGCGCGCGCGGGCGTGATGCGTATAGTTCTATATGCCCTTCGCTCATTCGGCAGTTCTGCCCGCGCCGTATGCGGGACGTGCTTCTGCCATACAGACGATCATTCGGGTTGAGGCTATGGAATCCGGATCGGTGAACACCAGATCGCTAGATCAGATCAGCGATGCCGAGCTCATGGCGCGTGTCGCCGGCCGCGGGCCCGAGGCGCGCGAGGCATTCGAGCAGCTATACGACCGCTACGCCGGTCGGGCTTTCGGTCTTGCGCTGCGATTGACGGGCGATCGAGCCACCAGCGAAGAAGTCACCCAGGAGGCCTTCTGGCGGGCATGGCAGGCAGCCGGGTCGTTCGATCCGGCGCGGGCCAGCCTCTCGTCCTGGCTGCTGGCCATCGTGCACCATTGCGCAGTGGACGAACTGCGCCGGCAGCGCAGCCGCGGCACGCCGATCGAGCTCGATCGGCCCGAAGGCGAGACGCAATCCATCACCGACCCGGAGGCCGACACCGCCGAGCATGCCTGGGCCAACGTGCAGAGTGCCCACGTGCAGGCTGCGCTGGCTCGGCTGCCCGAGGCGCAGCGCGTGGTCATCGAGCTGGCATACTTCGGAGGGTATACGCGACAGGAGATCGCCCAGCGGTTGAACGAACCCCTGGGCACGGTGCACACGCGCGCCCGGCTAGGTCTGATTAAACTCAAAGAGTTACTGGCCAGTCTGCAGACGTAGGCAACTGGCAATTGGTGCGCGGTGAGCGAGAATAGACGACGCGACATGACAAGTGCAGCGACGGACCCGGATCCGATCGAGGAGTTGATCGCGCTGTATGCGCTGGATGCGCTGGACGCGGATGATCGCGCATGGGTCGAGAGCCGCTTGGCGACGGATGCACGGGCGCGTGCGCAGCTCGATGAATTTCGTCGAACCATCGGCCATCTGCACGCCAGCGCGGCCGCGGCCCAGCCACCAGCGCGCGTCAAGGAACGCGTGATGGCCCGGATCAACGCCGACCTGGCCTCTCGTGGGGTCGTGACCAGCCGGGAGCGCACATGGGACTGTCTGAAGCGACTGCTGTTCCCGTTCTCGCTGGCGGTGGCCGCTGCGTCATTGATCTTGGCTATCGGCTTGGGGGCATGGGCGATTTCACTGCAAGGGCAGTTGACGCAGGCGCAGCAGGAACTGGCCCTGCTGCAGTCACCCAGCTTGCGCGTGGTCTCCTTGCCACGAGCGGACACGCCGGTCGCCGCGGCCGGCGCGCAAGCCAATCTGCTGCTGTCGCCGCAAAGCGCGACGGCGGTGCTCACCGTCAACGGCCTTCCACCGCTTTCGGCCGATCAGACCTACCAGTTCTGGCTACTGCGCGGCGGCCAACCCATCCCCGCCGGCACGTTTAACGTGAGTGCAGACGGCACGGGCAAGCTGGTCGTGCAGGCCGGCGAACCGCTCGGAGCGTTCGATCAGGCCGGCATCACGATCGAGCCGGCCGGCGGCAGCACGACGCCCAACCTCGCGGCGCTGATCTCCATCGGCAGCATCCAATGAGCCGGCAGCTTCTCGTGGGCGCTGCGGGTCGCCCTGCGCCACGGCCTCGACTGCGCCAACCCGGCTAATCCCCTCCTCCTCACGACGCGCCACCGGAAATGCATTCGCGCCGCGCGCGCGTATGCATTCGAGGATGGTCGCCACGGCGCTCGCGCGCCGGTGGGTAACCGAGCAACCAGCAGGGAGCCGTTGTTCGAGCAGCGTGCTCCCAGGAGAGGTTGAACGATGAACAGGTTCAAGAACACAATCCCCTCGTCTGAGATCACGCCGGAGCACGTCTATCGCTCGCGGCGCGACTTTATCAAGCTCGGCGTATGGGCATTCGCCAGTTCGGCGCTGATGGTGGCATGTAGAGGTAACGAACTGGAAGCAGGTAGGCAAAACGCACCGATGCCTACGCCCACAAGCAGCGACGCAGCACAGGACAAACCTGCGCCCACCCCCATGCCAACCGCGCCGAAGGACACCGACGAATTGGGGAACAAGCTCAACACCTTCGAGCAGATCACGACCTACAACAACTATTACGAATTCACCAGCGACAAGGAGCAGGTAGCCGTCCTGGCCAGGGACTTCAAGTCCTCGCCGTGGACGGTGGCGGTGACCGGTCTGGTGAACAAGCCGACCACCTTCGACATGGACGACCTGCGCACGAAGTTCGACCAGGAAGAGCGCGTGTATCGCCTGCGCTGCGTCGAGGGTTGGAGCATGGTCATCCCGTGGACCGGGTTCCCGCTGCACAAGTTGTTAAAGGAAGTCGAACCGAAGTCGAACGCCAGGTTCGTGCGCTTCGTCTCGCTCGACGATCCCAAACAGTATCCAGGTCAGAACGACATCTTTTCGTTCCAGTGGCCGTATGCCGAAGCGCTGCGCATGGACGAGGCCATGCATGACCTCACATTGATGGTGACCGGCCTGTATGGCAGGCCGCTCCCGAATCAAAACGGCGCGCCGCTGCGCCTGGCCGTGCCGTGGAAATATGGCTTCAAGAGCGCCAAGGCCATCGTCGCGATCGAACTGGTCGAGGAGCAGCCCGGTCCATTCTGGACGACCGCCAATCCGGCGGAGTATGGCTTCTACGCCAACGTGAATCCCGAGGTGCCCCATCCGCGCTGGACGCAGGCCACCGAGCGGCGCATTGGCGAGACCGGCCGGCGCAGGACGCTGCCATTCAACGGCTACGCCGAGCAGGTCGCCTCGCTCTACGCGGGCATGGACCTGAAGGTGAATTACTAGATCATGGCGACATCAACTGCCGCACCCGGCGCGCGCAAACCCGAGACTCTCCTCGACAAGATCAAAACGCAGGTGTTGCAGCCGCTGTCATGGATCGTGGCGATTGCCTGCCTTGCGCCGCTGGCCGTGTTGATCTATCAGACGATCACCGACGCCGCGACGGCCAACCCAATCCAGTACCTGACCATTCAGACTGGCCGGATCGCCCTGATCCTGCTGGTGCTGTCGCTGGCCTGCACGCCGATCAACACGGCGCTCGGCTGGAAGACAGCGCTGAAGGTGAAGCGGGCACTGGGGCTGTATGGCTTCCTGTATGCCTGTGTGCACTTCGGCGTTTTCGTCTTCGACAACGGCCTGCTTGACGGGATGATTGACGTGGCGGCAGTGGTCGGCGCGATCATCGAAAAGCGCTTCGCCATCGCCGGCTTCCTGGCCCTCGCTCTGCTCGTTCCCCTGGCCATCACTTCGACCAAAGGCTGGCAAAGACGATTGGGCAAGCGCTGGAAGCAGCTGCACAGGCTCGTGTACCTGATCGTGCCTATCGTCGTGCTGCACTTCGCCTGGCTGGTGAAGAGCATCCTTGTCCGTCCCGAGCCGATCGCCTGGGGCATGGTCGTGGCGCTGTTGCTCATCGCGCGCATCCCTCGCATACGCAAGGGTGTGATCAACCTTCGAACGCGCTACGCAAACTCGGCTACCGACCCGCGCGCAGCGCGGCATTGAATCTCGATGCAGGGGATGCGTCATTCCCGTGCAGGCGGGGAACGGGAATTCAGGTGCCCGGCGTCGTGCCCGCCCTGGTCGTCGCCAGACGCCCGCCTTCGCGGGCATGACGTACTTACGCCTGCGCAAGACTGCGATGGAGATTCCATTCGTCACAACACACTGCGCCGTTGCTGGATGCTCCCATCATCCTCTCGCAAGTCGCAGATCCTCACAAAGGGTGGGGACGACGCGCGGCCGGTTGCGCGCCTCAGCAATTCGCGGATGCAGATGAATGCAAGCGCCCAAGTTCCACGAATGAGTAGATGTCACGCTGTGATCGAAGAAGGTCAGGCATAGCGTATTGAAGGAGAAGATCTATCATGAAAAGACGAACGTTCCTCAGGAATGCAGTGATCGCCACGGCGATTGCTGCGACGACGCTGGCAGCACCGGCCGGTCAACTCGCCTCTGCGCAGATGAATCAGCCGATGGACATCGCCGAGACCGCGATGGCCGATCCACAGTTCAGCACCCTGGTCAAGGCGGTGATCGCCGCCGGGCTGCCCGACACGCTCAAGGACCCGAACGCGCAACTCACCGTGTTCGCGCCCACCGACGCGGCCTTCGCCAAGCTCGACCAGGGCATGGTGGCCGATCTGCTCAAGCCGGAGAACAAGGACAAACTCAAGCAGATTCTGCTTTATCACGTCGTGCCGGCTAGGGTGACATCACGTGACGTGCGCGGCATGGGCGGCAAGGGCACACCAAAGACGCTCAACGGGGCGGCCGTCAACGTCACCACCATCGGCCGCGACATCTACGTCAACGAGGCCAGGGTGATCAAGGCCGACATCCCCTCGAGCAACGGCGTAATCCATGCGATCGACACCGTGCTCATCCCGCCCGAGATGAACATGAGCAACGTCGCGGCGGTGGCCATGATGAACCCGCAGTTCAACACGCTCTCGGCCCTGGTAACGCAGGCCGGCCTGGGCGATGCGCTCAAGGATCCCAAGGCCACCCTCACCGTGTTCGCGCCCACCGACGAGGCCTTCGCCAGGCTGCCCCGCGAAGTGACGAACGCCCTGACGAGGGACAAGAAAAAGCTGCAAGCCGTGCTGCTGTATCACGTGCTGGGTGCGACGGTGACCAGCCAGGATGTGATGGGCATGGGCGGCAAGGGCACGCCGAAGACGCTCAACGGGGCGGCGGTCAACGTCACCACCATCGGCGGCGACATCTACGTCAACGAGGCCAGAGTGATCAAGGCCGATGTGGCGACGACCAACGGCGTGATCCACGTGATTGACCGCGTGTTGCTGCCGCCGGACATGATGGCGATGAGCACGATCGCTTCCGCCGCCATGATGGAGCCGATGTTCAACACGCTCTCGGCTGCCGTGACGATGGCCGGCCTGGGCGACACGCTCAAGGATCCCAGGAGCGCGCTCACCGTGCTCGCGCCCACTGACGCGGCCTTCGCCAAGCTTGATCCTGCGCTGCTGGATAGCCTGATGAAGCCGGAGAACCAGGACAAGCTCAAGGCCATCCTCCTCTACCACGTCATCCCCGGCAAGCTGAACAGCCGCCAGCTCAAGGGCACTCTCAAGACCGTCAATGGCGCCAGGGTCAACCTGACCACCATCGGCAAAGACATCTACGCCAACGAAGCGAGAGTGATCAAGGCCGACGTGCGCACAGGCAACGGCGTGATCCATGCCATCGACACCGTGCTCATCCCGCCCGACATGAACATGAGCAACATCGCGGCAGTGGCTATGATGAACCCGCAGTTCAACACGTTGTCGAAGCTGGTCACCGTGGCCGGCCTGGGCGATGCGCTCAAGGACCCCAAGGCCACCCTCACCGTGTTCGCACCCACCGACGCTGCGTTTGCCAAAGTGCCCAAAGCCACGTTGGATGCGCTGGCGAAGGACCCGGAGAAGCTGAAGTCCGTGTTGCTGTATCACGTGCTCGGCACGACGGTGACCAGCAAAGATGTGGCCGGCATGGGCGGCATGGGACAGCCGAAGACGCTGCAGGGCGCGACGCTGGACGTGACGACCAGGGATGGCACGATCTTCGTCAACAACGCCAGGGTCATCAAGGCCGATGTGCCAACCACCAACGGCGTGATCCACGCGATCGACAGCGTGCTCATTCCACCCGACATGATGAAGTGATCGCCTGGCGATCGAGTCCGTGACTCCGCGTACTCCTCGTGACAACGCCCGCTTCACTCAGAAGCGGGCGTTGTCGTTCGCCGCAGCGCCCGGTCCGTGTCCCTTCGTTGCCTCACCTTCCCGGCAACCAGCGCTCGTCCGCTCTACCCTGGCCGGCCCGTGGTCGGAAAGACCCTGCACGAGGCCGAGTCACGGCGTGCAATGCAGCACCCAAGGCCCATGCTGCCGGTTAGGAGAGGGGAAAGGAAACGAGGGCCGTTCCAAAATCCGAACGGCCCTCTGGGCAGGAGCGCTGTTGTGAGCCTTTGCATGAGCCGTGCAGGATTCGAACCTGCGACACAAGGATTAAAAGTCCCCTGCTCTGCCAGACTGAGCTAACGGCCCCGGGTCGAATGATACCGCTACTTGCCGAGAGCCGGAAGAGCGGGGTGCATTTCTGTGTAGGGGCAAATATGACCCCCACTGTCGGGGTGGGCGGTATCCGCTGGATGAGCGC
>FWWM01000988.1_pt1 | contig 25714 bp, 30 predicted proteins | sample 2228351 | NCBI WGS metagenome assembly FWWM01 (sample SAMEA103939774, study PRJEB20133) | metagenome
AAGAGCGGGACGCGGGGATGGAAGTCCCGCCGCGCAGGTGGCGCTTCGGCGCTTCAGCGTCGCTCCCCCTTGGAGGCGCCCGCGTCTGTACCTGGACGCGCGCGATGCCAGTGGTCGGTCAAAGCCTTGTACGCACGTTCCGCCTGCACAGCCAACGCCCACTCGCGTCGGCGCACTTCTTTGAGGTTGTAGGCATGCGCGGCTCCCCGCCGGCCGCGCTGGTAAGGCCGTCCTGCGCGCAGCTCGAGGTGACGTTGCTTCTGCGCCAGGAGCGAGGGTCGGGCGAACGCATAGTCTTCGCCGCGGGTGAGGAGGTGCCAGGCCAACACCACGATCTTGCGGGCCGTGGCCACGACCGCGATCTGGGGTCCGCGACGTGCGCGGATCCGCCGGTAGAATGCGCGCAGGGGACCGGGAGCCCTGACGGCTGCCCACGCCGCTTCGACCACCATGCCTCTGGCGTATGCACGCCCCTGTTTGCTGATGGGCCCATAGGAGGCCGGCTGGGTTCCGGACTGGCGGACACGCGGGTCCAGACCGAGATATCCCACCAGTTTGGTCGGGGAAGCGAAGCGCTGAACAGCCCCGATGGCGGCGACCAGCGCCACAGCGGTCATGGCGTCGATGCCCGGGATCGTCATGAGGCGGCAGACCTCAGAGGATCCGAGTGCCGTGCCGGCCAAGATGCGCTCGATCGTGGCGGGCTCCGTGCCGATGAGGTCCTGCTCTCGGAGGGTGGCCTCGGCGGTGATCCGCTCATGAGATGGGAGTGCGGGCAGGGCCTGAAGTTCGAGCCAGCGACGGCCTCCTTTGCCGAAGAGATCGCTCCGCGGGCAGCCAAGCACCAGATTGCGATGCAAGATGCCGTGCACGCGGTTTTTGAGCCGCACCTGCTGCTGCACGAGACGGGCCCGGTGGGCCACCTGCTGGCGGAGGATCTGGGTCTGGTCGTCCGGGACCCAGACGTCCGGGAGCCATCCGCTGGCCAACAACCGCACGAGGACTTGGGCATCCACCTTGTCGGTCTTAATCTTGGCTTCAGCGATGGCGCGGGTACGAAGCGGGTTGGAGACTACCACAGAACCGGCACGCTGCCGCAGGAGGCGCACGATGGCGAACGTGTTGCAGGTGGCTTCCAGGGCTACATGATCGTCGGATCCGACCGTCTCAGCGAAACCGCGCAGGGCAGCAGGGGTGGTTGGAATGCGCCCGGCGTGGCGTACCTGGCCGCCCTCCAGGACGGCGATCTGTGCAAATTCACGGTGGACGTCTAGCCCGATGAAGCGCAAGGGCATCCCCCCTCAAATTGGGAGCCCGGCGAGCAACACGACACCAACGGAGATTCGCGCTCGCAGCGCATCCGAGCCAGTCGCAGGGGCGGCCAACTACAAACACGAGCTCACGGCTCATCGTACGTGACCGGCCTGCCCGTCCTGCGTGCTCCCGAGTGCCCATCTCCCGGATGGTCTCACCATAGCGTAGCTGGGTGCTTCGTGCAGCTACCGGAGAAGGCACCCGACATTTTCATACCAGGTACGAATCTCATTGAGCGCAGCTTCCTGGAGGAGCGCCGGCGGACGAAGATCATCCCGCGCTTCTTTGACGAGCGCAGCTGCCTGAAGCTCGTGTATGCCACGCTGGTCCGGGCGAGCCAGCGCTGGCACCGGATCCCGATGACCGATTGGCACCGTAAGCAGTTGCGGCACCTCCGGCAGGAGCTGGGGATCAGCGTCCTGCGTCGTGCGGCACCGCGACGCGCAACCAAGCCGGGGCGGAAGGTGAAGTAGCATGAACCAGGCCGGAGACTTTTACAGGAAATTTGACACTTGACCCCCACCGCCGCCTTGGAACTTGCAGGAGGAACTTACGGGATGCCGAAAACACCGAAAACCGACGTGGGGTTTCCCGTGAATAGGGTTGTGTCAGGACAGCGGATGGACACACGCGGGCAGAAACGGGTGGCCAGGTGCGGGGAGGTGCTCCCACCTCCCCGCACCAGTTTCATCGGGCGTGCCGCCGAGACTGAGGCCCTTGCAGAGATCCTGCTCCGTCCCAAGGCCCGCGCCGTCACTCTCACGGGCGCACCGGGCATCGGCAAGACCCGGCTGGCACTGGAAGTGGCGGGCAGTCTGGCCGGCCGTTTCTCCAGCGGCACCGCGTTCGTCGATTTGAGCGCGGTGACGGATCCGGCCGCTGTTGGCGCGGCCATCGCCCAGGCCCTGGGCGTTCGCGAAGTTTCCGCGCAGCCGCTGCTGGAGACGCTGCGGAACGCCATAGCCGGCCAGCGTCTGCTGCTGGTCCTGGACAACTTCGAGCAAGTGCTTCCGGCCGCCCCCGTGGTGGCCGTGCTGCTGGACGGCTGCCCTTCCCTGACGGTTCTTTTGACCAGCCGGGCACCGCTGAGGATAACAGGCGAGCAGGAATTCCCTGTCCCTCCGCTGGCGCTCCCTGAAAGGAGGTCGGCAGCGAAGCCGCAGGCCCTGAGCGAGGTGGCGTCGGTCGCCCTCTTCGTGGAGCGGGCGCGGGCGGTGCGTCCGGAGTTCACCCTGACATCTGCCAACGCGGCCGCCGTGGCCGACATCTGCATTCGCCTGGACGGTATTCCCCTGGCCATCGAGCTGGCCGCGGCGCGGGTGAAGCTGTTGACGCCGTTGGGAATCTTGCGACGTCTCCGCTCCAGCCTGGACCTGCTGTCCCGGCAGTCGCCCGATGTTCCGCCGCGGCACCGGACGCTGCGGCAGGCCATTCGCTGGAGCTACGAGCTGCTGCAGGCGAGCGAACAGGTGCTGCTCAGACGTCTGGCAGTCTTCAGTGGCGGGGCGACGCTGGACGCGGTGGAGACGGTTTGCCGGGAAGAGACGGATCCTGCAGGGGGCGTCCTCGATGGGCTCGCCTCCCTTGTGGACAACAGCCTTCTCCTGCAAGATCCCCAGCCGGACGGCGAGTCCCGCTTCCGCATGCTGGAGACGATCCGCGAGTTCGCGCGGGAGGAGCTCGAGGCGTCCGCGGAGGGACCGGCCCTCTGGGAACGCCACGCTGCGTATTTCGCGCAGCTGGCGCAGACCGCCGAGCCTGCCCTCGTCGGCCCCGACCAGGCCGTCTGGCTGGATCGCCTCGAGCGGGAGCACGACAACTTCCGGGCGGCGCTGGCGTGGGCGGCGGAGGCCGACCGTGCGGAGATCGGCCTCACCATCGCCGCCGCCCTGGGGCGTTTCTGGGAGCGGCACGGCTACTCGGGAGAAGGCCTCTCCTGGCTGCAGCGGCTCCTGCCGCACGCGCCCCAGGTGCCGGCCGCTCTACGGGCGACGGCCCTGAACATCGCCGGCAACCTGGCACGCAGCCGTGGCGACTACGCCCTGGCGGTCTCCTGCTACGAAGAGACCCTGGCGCTGCGGCGGGGGGCACAGGACGCGCGGGGGATAGCCATCGCCCTCAACAACCTGGGGGTGGCGGCGAAAGACCAGGGGGACTACGTGCGGGCGCGCGCCTTGTTCGAGGAGAGTCTGGCGATAAAACGGCGGGAGGGAGAGCGGCGTGGGGTCGCCGTCACCCTGAGCAACCTGGGGCTGACAGCCAAAGCGCAGGGCGACATGGCTGCCGCGGCGTCATTCTTCAGCGAGAGCCTCGGCCTCTTTCAAGGTATCGGCGATACCTGGGGGCAGGCGCTGTGCCTGAACAACATGGGCACGCTGGCCTTTGCCAGCGGCGACGTTGAGCGCGCTCTGGCGCTGCACAAAACCAGCCTCACCGGGCGACGCGCCATGAAGGAGAAGTGGGGGGTGGCCGAATGCTTGGAGGGGCTGGCCGGGGTCGCGGAGGCGATGGGGGATCCCGAAGGGGCCGTTTGCCTCCTGGCTGCCGCCGACCGGCTCCGTCAGGTCCACGGGTTCCCGCTGCCGCCCGACGAGCGGGCGCCGCTGCAGCGTCAGGTCGCCGCGCTGCGCATCGCGCTGGGGGAGGATGCCTTCCGCGTTGCCTGGGCCACCGGGCAGGCGTGGAATCTGGAGGAGGCGCTGGACGCCGGCCTCGCCCTGCAGCTGCCGTCCGCTCCTCCGGCCCATTCCGCAGCGCGTGTGCGCATTCACCTGCTCGGCCCTTTCCGCCTGGTGGTGGACGGGCACCCCGTGCCGGAGACAGTTTGGGGGCGCCCGGCGGCTCTGACCCTCTTTCAGTACCTCCTGGTGAATCGCCACCGCTACGTCTCCGCTGGGGAACTGGTGGAGGCCTTCTGGCCCCAGGCGCCCTCGGTGGAGACGACTGCCGTCTACACCACCATCTCCCGTGTGCGGCGTGCCTTGCGCAGCCTCTCCCTGCCCGGGCAGCTGGAGCTGACCCGGGAGCATGCCGGCTACCGGCTGCGGCTGGGACAGGAGGTGATGCTGGACGTCGACATCTTCATGCAGGCGCTGCAGCGGTGTGGAAGGAGCGGGGACGACGCGGAGGTCGCTGCGCTGGCAGAAGCGCTGGCCCTATATGAGGACGACCTCCTTGCGGCCTCCGATGCGGTGTGGTTCCTGCAGGACCGCGAGGCACTACGTCGCCGCTGGACGCAGGCTTGCCTGCGCCTGGCCGGGCTCCTCGAGGGGCGGGGGCGGACCGACGAGGCGATCGCCGTCTACGTGCAGACGCTGTCCCGCGAGCCGCTGCTCGAAGCCGCGCACCGGGGACTCATCCGTTGCTACGCGCATACGGGCCGGCGGGATCTGGCCCTGCGGCAGTATCGCCTCTGCGTCGAGGTGCTCGCCCGCGAGCTTGACGTGGCACCCGAGGAGGAAACCCAGAAGCTTTACGAAGCCGTGAGCGAAGGCCGTCGGGTCCCCCTGCCGTCCCCGCAGGGGGCGGAGGCGTTCAGGTCCGGATGACTCAGCTCGGAGATGTCTCTCCGGCCGGGGTCGCGTCCGCGGCCGCGGGAGCGCCCCGGCCCAACCGCTTCGCCCGGAAGGGCGAGCGAGCCAGAGCGCTGCGCAGCAGTAGCAGGTAGATGACCACCCCCGCAGCCCACACCAGGATGACGGCGCCGAACGACGGGGAGAGGATGCCCTGCCCGGCACCCAGCTTACCCGCCAGCACCGTCGGCAGGTTGTAGGCGGCGTGCAGGAGGCTGGCCGCGAGTACCCCAAGCGGCACGCCTTGAGGAGCTCCTCCGCCGACCACCCGTCTGGCCAGGAAGTAGCCGGTGATCCCGGAGAAGGAGACATGGGCGATGGTGGTCAGGAGGGCGCGCATCGGCGCCACGATCCCGAAGGCTCCCACCAGCGCTCCGGCCTGCGCTTCCGTCAGGGCCAGTCCATCCTCCACGGCCTGCTGCAGTGTGCCCACGTAGGTCATCATGATGTAGACGAAGTTCTCCGCTGCGGCAAACCCCAGGGCCGCGGTGGTCATGTAGATCATCCCGTCGGCCAGCTCGTTGAAGTTGGGATCGCTGCGGGTGCTGTTGGCCACTACCAGGTACTTCAGGATCTCCTCATTGAATGCAGCAAGAAAGACGAGGGGGAAGAGCAGCCCGGCGGCCAGACGGACGGCCCCGGACTGCCCCACTCCGTCCACGATGGGTTCCAGGTTCAGGTCGAGGAACATGTTGAACCCCGCCGCCCAGGGCGCCGCCAGCAGCCCCCAGAGGAAGAGCTTGCCGACCAGGCGCTTGGGCTCCCGCTCGTACCGGTCCCGGCTGTAGAAGAACCACAGCCAGAGGATTGCCGGAACAAAGGACGCCGCCAGGGCCAGGAGCTGCACCATCTCCCGCTCCCTATCCCTTACCGCGCTTGCGGTCGATGATAGCCTTGCCTATCTTCAGGGGGATGGCTCCACCGGGGAGGATCAGGTTTACCGACTCCGCCCCCAGGTCGAACAGGACCTCACGGTTAAAGATCCGCCGCATCTGCTGCTGAAAGCCCGTCCCCCCCGCCCGGACCTCTCCCGTAACGGCATCCAGCTCCACCACGCCCCGCTTGCCGCGCGCCTCCCATGCGTACTCGAAGGCGTAGACGGGGCGGTAGAGGAGGTGGAGGAACTCCACGTCGATGGCCTCCTCGAAGACCTGATCCGCTTCATAGGGCGTCATCAGCCGCTGCACCAGACGCTGCACCACCGTGGAGGCCTTGACCTCAGGGGGCATAACCACCGCGTCGGCCGGCGCAAACCCGGACAGGTCGACGATCTCCTCCCGGGGCCCGGACAGGCCGCGGGGGGGGAGCTCCTCTCCCGTCACGCCCTCCACCACGCTTTCCTGTCGGGTGTCCTCCTCGCAGTGCTCCACCCCGCGGATTATGAAATGCGGCGGCGGGCCCGCGGCCACAGCATAGTCGACACCTCCAACGGTCACCGCCCGCACGTTACCGTCGGCCACCGGCACGCGGTACTCGCGGCCGCGGTCGAAGACGACTCGCTTGCGCGCTGCGGCGTGCCAGAGGGGGTGGAAGCGCTTCTCAATGGCCACCACGGTGATCTCGTCGCCCTTGGGCCGCAGCAGCAGGCGGGAGAGGGAGCCGAAGGCCACCATCTTGTGGTCCCAGGCCTTCTCTCGTGCCTGCTCCGGGGAGAGGGAGGAGGTCAGAAGGAAGACCTTTTGCTCGCTGACCGTGATCTCCACGGGCGTCCGGCTACTTGAGGATGACGGCGACGACCAGCAGGGCCATGGCCACGATCGTCGCTCCCTGGACCAGTGCCACGGCCATGTTGCCGTTCTTCAGCTCGGCCATCTCGTCGATGCCGGGGGTGACGCGGTTGAAGACCCGCATGGCGATGGGTGCCATGATGGCGAAGGCGATCCCGGCGACGATGACCCAGAAGAGCAGGAAGAGCGCATTGAGCAAAACCCGGCCGTAATCTGGCCCTCCCAAGGGGACCCCGAAGGGGGGCAACTGCTGCGCGAGCGTGACCAGATGCGGTATCATATCAGTCTCCTCTCTTCTCTCCTCCAGTCTCCAGCCTTGCCTCTGTGCCTGCGTCTCAGGCCCGACTCGGGCCCGACGGCTTGGGTCCGCGGTTCTCAATCGCCGAAGTTCTTGTTGATGAAGTCCTTCTCGCCGATGAACTGCTGCCGCTCAATGTCGAAGACTGTGAACCGCATGGCCTTCATCAAAGCGCGCGCCGCCTGCCGTCTGGCTTCATCCCCCGTGGCGCCTTCCCAGGCCTGGACGAAGGTCAGCCAGTCCCGCTTGGCCACCATGAGGTTGAGGATGTACTTGCTCCACACCTGGGCGGCGATCAGGGTGGTGAGCGGCGGCTCCCGGGTGAGGACAGTATTCATCACGTCCCAGGTATTGGCCGCCTGGTCCATCACATCCCCCGTGGTCGGGGTGCCATAGAGGGCGGCGGTGAGAGCGGCCCAGATGGCCGGTTCCCGTCCCGCAGCGGGGCGGATGAGGACGTCGTAGACTTTCATCCCCCGCCGCTCCAGTCCCGCCTTGATCTCCCTGGCCTGAGGGTCGGTCGGTTCCTTGGTCTTGATGACGATCTGCGCCAGCGAGAGCGAGGGGTGGGACAGCACCAGCGCCAGGGATAGCATCACCGGCAGCAGAAACCTGCGCCAACCCGGGAGATCTTCACCTCGTCTGCGCATGACGGGCCTCCTCAATATCGCGTCGTCCTCACCTGCGTCACCTCAGTCTGTCCGCACACGAAGGCGCCGAAGGCCGGGAACCCGTCGACCACCCGGGCTGGGATGCGCCGGCCCGGTGTGGCCTGGGCTGCGGGGACGGGCTCTCCGCTTGCGTCCATGGCGCCACCCTAGCGGTTCCACCTGAACAAATCCTGGACAGGGGGGCTGGCCGGGGTACCCGCCCATCTGCGACGGCGCCCGCAGGGTGCCCATCAGGCGCCGGGGGCGGATCGGCCCTGCAAGTAGTTCGGAACAGTCGGAGGCTTCCATTGACGGCGGGGCCCGCAGTAGAGTTAGATACGGTGGTTGTCCAGGCCGCCTGCGCGACCCGGACGACGGTGGGTTATTTCCGAACTGCGTGTAGCCGCACGGGGTTGGGGACGTAGCTCAGCGGGAGAGCACCTGCTTTGCACGCAGGGGGTCAGGGGTTCGAATCCCCTCGTCTCCACCAAGCTGAATGGGGCTTTCTGTGCACGCCCGTGCATATGGTGCACAAGTGTAGCCCGCAGCACCTGGAGGGCATCGGCGCCTGGAGCTCGCCAGCCGTGGCCATGCGCGTTTCGGGGGGCCCAACTCCCCCGATCTCTACCCGGCTATGCCGCCGGCGCTGCGGTCGGTCACCGCGGCTGCTTTGCTCAATGCCGAACGCGGCGACCCTTAACATCTACGCAGAGTCCAGTACCGTGCTGAGTGCACTCGCAGCTCGTTCCGCGGTCAGGCGCATGGCTCTGCTCAGCCTGGATGGCCGCATCCGGGCAGCGGCGCGCACAATGGGACTGGACGTCGTCCCCGTCTGACCTGACTCAGCAAGGGCATCCCGGGAGATTGCCCTGCCGCTCAGGCGACCGCCGCGGCGCACCCTACAGGACCCGGTCGGGGAACTGCTTGGCGATCCCCTCGGCCAGGACGTCCGCGAGGGTGCCGAAGCTCCGGCTCGGCCCAGCCCGCTCGCCTGACGGGTGAGTAGGTTACGGCGTGACCTGGAACGTCCCCTCGCGTGCCAGGCTGCCGTTGAGACGCAGCTCGAAGCGATACGATCCGGCCGACAGGCCCTGCTCCCACCCCGCCCAGAACCAGAGTGTCCCGGCGGCGGGTGCGTTGCTGCCCAGGGCCTCCGCGACCGTCGCCGACCGCTTCATGAGTTCCTGCCCATCCTTGAACCACGTGCCTTCGAGGCGATCCTCGGACCGGAGTCCCAGGTAGCGGAAGTAGGCGTAGATCCGGCGTGTCCCGGCGGGGAAGGTGCTGGCCGCACCCACGGGCCGGCCGTTTTGCACATCCGTGGCAAAGACAATGGGGTCGATGCGGATCTCTCCCGCAGGTGTTGGGATCGGCGCCGCCGGAGCAGGCGGGGAGGCCGCCGGTGCTCCTGGTCCGGCAACGGCGAAGGGCAGGTCGCCATAGCCTACGGAGCGGGCGACGGACTGCAGCTCGGCCAGCTCCTCCGAGGTTGCGTCAGCGGCCCACTTGAAGACGATGATGTATCCGAAGCCGTTGCGTGCCGAGTAGAGGTTGAGGCCCCGGCTCTGGTCGCTGTTGCGGATGTAGTGGACCGCGGGCTCCGCATCGATCTTTCCGGTCTCCAGCACGGTGAACAACGGTTTGGTCTGCCCGCCCTCCTCGTAGGTGGCCTGCCGGAATCCTTGCAGGTCGTCGTTGAAGAACTCTTGGACACTGGCCTGACCGATGGCGGCGTGAGTGATGTTTGTCCCCAGGCGCTCCCGCCCCGCGTCGTCCAGCTTGCCCATGACCCACAGGATGCGCTCGCTGAACCTTGCCTCGTCGCCGGTCCTCCAGCCCGCGGGCACCGCGATCCGGAGCCCGTGGCGCTGGTTCGCATACACCCCATTCTCGAACCTCCAGCCCTTCGAGGCAAAGGGGACGGGGGGCTCGGAGGTCGTGGATGCCTGCGCCTCGATCCGGAAGCGACGCCTCTCCGCCTGCCGCTCGCCGATGTACAGATCGACGCGGTACTCCCCCGGCGGCCACCCGTTGGTGGGGCGGGAGTACCAGAAGCTCCCGCTGATCTGCGCGCCGCCCATGGTCAGCGTCGCCTCGTCGAGGGTCGTGTTGGGTTCGGTCACTCCTGTCTTCTCCGCAACCCACACGGATCTGATCACCGTCCCCGCAGGCACGCCGGCCAGCGTGAAGAGGACGTAGACGCGCGGGGTGTCCGGCGCGAAGACGGTCCTCTCAGTCTTGCTCTCCCGGCTGTCGGTGAGGAGCACGGACGCGAAGCGCGGTTCGGACTGCGCGGTCCGGCCTGCGCATCCGGCGACGAGGGTGCCCGACACCATCACCAGCAATACTGCCCGGGCGAGTCCGGCTCTCATGACGCGCTCATGCCCCCGGCAGGGTCCGGATGACCACGGTGTCAGCCACTCGGTCTCCCAGGCGCTGCCCTTTGGGCGACTGGGCGATGAAAATGGCCCCCAGGATGTAGAAGACCAGCCCGTCCACAACCCGCAGAGCGTTCCGCACCACCGCGGCCGGCCAGCCGATCGGCGAGCCGTCGCTGCGGACGACCCGCAGCCCCACCAGGCGCTTACCGAGGGAGGCACCGAACGTGGCCTCCACGGCTGTGTAGTAAGCGATCCACAGCACGAACGCGACCACGGCCGGGGCGCCGGTCACCTCGAAACTCGCCCCCCGGACCCCTCCGGTGGGAATCGCTATCAGCCACGCGATGAAGAAGAGCACCAGGCCGTCGATTGCCGCAGCCACCGCTCGCCAGCCGATCGAGGCGTATGTCATCCGGACGATCACTGCTCCTCAACGTCGAACGTGCCGTCGCGGGCGAAGCGTCCGTTGATCCGCAGCTCGAACCGGTACTTTCCGGGCCGAGCGCCGCTGTCCCACTGGATCCAGAACCACAGCCGTCCGCTCTTTGGAATCTGTCCGCTGAAGAGCTCCGCAAGCGTCGTCGCCTGCTTCAGCACCTCCTGGGAGCCTGAGATCCAGCGACCTTCCAGGACGTCGCGGCTGCCGAGGGCCTCGAAGCGGAAGACCGCGTAGATGCGTCGCGTGCCGGCTGCAAACGTCTTCGCCGCCCCCACGGGCCTCCCGTTCTCCGTCCTGTCGGTGAAGGTGATGGCGCCGATCCGAGTGTCCCCGAGGGGCGAGGCTTCAGACCAGGGGATGACCCCGGTCGCCAGCACGAGCAGTATCACCAGCAGCATGATCCTGAAACCGTTCACTGTCAAACGCACCTCCTTGCATGATGTGCCGAGGGATCTTATGGAGCTACGCCCCCGCCGTGTAGCGCGACGTCAGCCGACTGACCACGGGGATCTGAAAGCGCTGCCCTTTGTAGGCTCGGTAGGCGTACAACAGTGTCAGGAAGGTCCAGCCCAGCAGCAGGGCCGGAGTGACGAAGACCAGTGGCAGGAGAAATGGCGTAACGACGCCCAGGACCGCGAGCACGAAGGACCACCCGACCACGACGGCTACGCCGGCGACAATGAACCCCAGCGCCTGTACCGAGTGGTAGCGTAGATAGGGCTGGCGCTTCATGTCACTTAGCAGCACGACCAGCGCGGTGATGCCGATGAGATAGCCCAGCGCGGCCAGAAGGTGATTCTCTTTGGTGCCGGCGTCCTGCATCGCTCTTCCTCCTGGCACTTCGGCGGCAGCCGTGGACTGCCCACGCCCTGTTGTTGTGGCCACGGTAGCCGGCCGACCTGAACAAGACCTGAACGATGAACCGGGCAGCGCTCCAGGCCTTCATGCATCGCGGCTGGCTGAGTGCGGTAGCGGTGTCCGGGGCCGCCTGCCCTACCGTTCCTCGGACAGGCTCTCAGTCGGTGCGCTCTGGCCCGGGCAGGGAGTGCGTCCGGCGGCCCGTGTCAGGGCACGTTGTCGCCCCGCTCGTCCCGCCCCATGACCAGCAGCACGCTCCGCAGGTCCCCGGCGATGAACGCCTGCAGTTCTTCTACGGAAAGGTCGTAGCCGTCCAGCGCCTCCGCGGGAGCGGCAAGGAGCCACTCCCGGAAGCTGTCGTCCTCCATGGCCCGCGCCAGGACTTCTTCCAGAGCCTGGCGGCTCATGTCCCCAGCGCTCGTCCGCCGCCGTCTCTCCAGCCCTCGCGGCCAGTCTGATCGGTCATCCTGCTACTCCCCCGCCGTCTGCCTTCGGCGAAGACGCTACCAGTCGAACCTGAACAAGACCTGGACACGCGGAGAGCCGTGCCGCAATAATTTGGAGGTCAAAGGGCGTCTAAACCTGTAGACACTTGTGGCGAGGGAAAGGGTTGCCGGAGCCAACGGAGTTACTGCGCCAGGGGTTCGAGGAGGTCGTCCGGCCTCATCTCGAGTACCTTTACGCGCTCAGCGTGCGGCTGACGGGGAATCAGGCCGGAGCCGAGGACCTGGTGCAGGACGCTCTGCTCAGGGCGTTCCGCGGCTTCGCCGGGTTGCGTAACCGACAGCAGCCCCGGCTGTGGCTGACCCGGGTGCTGACCACAGCCTTTTACGACCGCCTACGGGACACCCGAGGGCCCGACACGGTCAGCGTGGATGAGGAGTTCGACCTCTTCGACACCATTGCCGAAGAAGATCCGTTCCCGTATTCCGACCGGGTCCACCTGGATTTCCTGGAGCTGTTCGATGACGTGAAAGTGATCGAGGTCCTGCAGCACATTCATCCCTCTCACCGCACCGCCCTGATCCTGGCCTATGTGTACGGCTACAGGGCGCGGGAGATCGCCGAGACTACCGGCGCATTGCTGGGCATGGTCCTGGCCCGGCTGCACCGGGGGCGCAAGCAACTGGAACGTGAGCTGTGGGACTACGCAATCCGCAACAGGCTCCTCATATCTTCCCAGGAGGCGCGCACGTGATCAGCTGCAAAGAGGCGGTGGCCCGCCTCTGGTTCTATCTGGACCACAACCTGGATCGGGTCGAAGAGCAGGAGCTGGAGGCCCACCTGGGCCTCTGCAGGCATTCTTGCGGCGAGTTGGAGTTCGCCAGGCAGATCCGGGGTCTGCTCAGGAGAACGGGCGACGCGGTGGAGATTCCACCTGCGGCGCGAGTGAAGCTGGACGCCTTCCTCAGGGAGCTGGAGGCCGGCCATGAGTGACCACAGGACGCATCCCGCTGCGCCGACCACCGACGACCTGCTGGGGCAGGAGGCGATCAAGGCCTCGGTCCGCGACGCCTACCGGGCGGTGATCGGGGTACGGAGCAGCGTGGCCGAACGGCTCTACGACCCCGGACAGCTGGCCCTGCTGCCCCGCGGAGCCATCGAGCAGGCATTGGGGGTAGGCAATTCCGTGCGGGCCGCCGGGCTACGCCCGGGGGAGGTAGTGGTGGACCTGGGCTGCGGCGGCGGCATCGACACCATCCTCGCCGCGCATGCTGTCGCGCCCACGGGCAAGGCCATCGGGCTGGACATGCTGCCCGAGATGCTGGAGGTTGCATCACAGAACGCCGCGGACGCCGGGGTACACAACGTGCAGTGGCTGCCGGGAGAGATGGAGGCGATCCCGCTGCCGGAGGCGAGCGTGGACGTTGTCATCAGCAACGGAGTGGTCAATCTCTCCCCCCGGAAGTCGCGGGCGTTCGCGGAGATCTTTCGCATTCTGCGGCCGGGCGGGCGCATGGTGGTGGCGGACATCGTGGTGGACGAGGATCTTCCCACCGAGATTCTGACCAGCGCCGCAGCCTGGGCGGGGTGACTGTCGGGCGCCCTGGCGGAGCGTGTCTTCGTCAGCAAGCTGCAGAAGGTCGGGTTCGTCGAGATCAAGCGCGGAGAGGAGTTGCCGTTCGGCGTGGATGAGTGCGAGCAGTATCCGCTGTTCACCCCGGAGTTGATCGCGCTGATGCGGCGGCTCATCCCTCCGGCGCGGCAGGCGACCGTCGCCCGGTCGGTCATCTTCGCGGCCAGAAAACCATAGGGTGAAACGCATGTTGCAGACGTAAAGCGAATGCCTTGAGGTCGCGGGCAACGGGACGCCGTCGCCCGCGGGCCGGGGACGCCTGGCCACATTTGCAGTCCAAGGAGGGATAAGCATGACAACGCGGACCATCCTGAATGGTGTCAACTTGGAGCAACTGCTGGCGACCGTCAACGCCATCAAGGCGAATCCCGGCCTGGCGCGGTTCGCGTTCCGAGCCACCGGCGAGTGGATAGACGGCGGGCGGTCCCGAACGACGATTCAGGGCTTCTATGGAGCCGGCCGGGAGGATACCTCGCGCACGAGGCCGTTTGTCCTGGAGGGCGACGAGCCGCCGGTGCTTCTGGGGAGCAACGCCGCGCCTAATGCGGTGGAGGCGGTACTCCACGCTCTGGCTTCCTGCCTGGCGGTCGGGTTCGTCTACAACGCCGCCGCCCAGGGGATCGAGGTCGAGAGCCTGCAGTTCAACCTGGAGGGGGACCTGGACCTGCACGGTTTCCTGGGGCTGTCCGATCGAACCCGCGCCGGCTTCCAGAACATCCGCGTCTCCTACCGGGTCAAGGCCGACGCCCCGCGCGAGAAGATCGTAGCGCTGTGCGACTATGTCCAGAAGACATCGCCGGTGCTGGACATCATCCGCAACCCCGTCCCGGTGACCGTGGCACTGGAGAGGTGAGGCGGCGGGGGATGAGTTCAAGGGCAGGAGCCGGGGTCTGGCCCCGGCCCCTGCCCTCTCCGGGCACCGAAGAGGAGGCGAACGAGATGGCAGCAGTCGAGAAGAAGAGTCTCAACCAGCCAGAGGAAACACAGACGCCCGAAAAGGCAAAGGTTGAAACTGTCAATGTCAAGGGCGTCAAGATCCAGCGAGTAACGGTCGAGCCTGGCTGGTAATGGTCGAAACACCTGAAGCCTGTGGTGGAGACCGAGAGCTGCGAGAAAGACCACCTGATGTATATCATCTCGGGGACGGGTCATGTGCGTATGAACGACGGAAAAGAAACAGCCTTTGGCCCGGGCGACGTGGTCGCGATCCCTCCCGGTCATGATGGGTGGAATGCGGGACCCGAGCCCCTCGTTTGGATCGAGATCCCTCACTAAGAACACACGGGCGGCTTCGCTATGTCCAGAAGACCTATCCGGCGCTGGACATCGTCCGCAACCCCGTCTTGGTGACCACCCCGCTGGAGGGATGATGCGGCGGGGAATCTTCTCCTCGACCTTCGAATTCAAGCGAAAGCTCCTGGCCTGCATTTAGCGCCACAACGCCGAGGCCAAACCCTTTCTCTGGACGTGCCACCCAGGTACCGGAGCTTGACTGGCAGCACCCGCGGAAGGTATCCTTGAAGAAAATTTAGCCAAGGCTAAACCCTGCTCTTGATCAACAGGTGCCGATGGCCCGATGCCTTCCTGCCCTTCTCACCGTGACGTTGCTCGCACCGGCCTGCGCCGGATTCCCGGGCCAGCAGGCCCGGCCGGCGGCTCCACGCTCCGGCGGAGGTCAGGTGGTCCTGGCCGTGGCGACCTACTCGGTGATCGCCGATCTGGCCAGGCAGGTGGCCGGCGACCGGGCGCAGGTCATCAGCCTGGTGCCCCCGGGCACAGATCCGCACACCTATGAGCCCCGGCCGGACGACCTGCGCCGGGTGGCCGAGGCGCAGCTGGTGTTCTACAACGGGTTCAACCTGGAGCTGTGGTTCGACCGGCTCATCCAGGGCTCGGGCACCCGGGCGCGCATCGTGGTCGCGTCGGCGGGGGTCACCCCCATCGTAATCAGAGACCCGATGAGCAGGTTTGATGGCTCGCCCGATCCCCACGCCTGGATGGATGTGCGGAAGGTCATCGAGCACTACGTCCCCAACATCCGCGACGCATTCATCGATGTCGATCCCGGCGGTGGCGAGATCTACCGCCGCAACGCCGACCACTACATCAGTGAGCTGGAGGTGCTGGATCAGCTGATCCGCGAGCGGTCGGCGGGCGTGCCGCCATCGCGGCGCAAGCTGGTAACCACCGAGAACGCGATGCACTACTTCGCCGCTCGTTACGGGTTCACCGTGGTAGGCTGGGTATATACTCTGGCGCCCGAGGCGGAGCCGCCGGCGCGGCGCATCGCCGAGCTGGTCGAGAGGATCCGGCGCGAGCAGGTGCCGGCGCTCTTCGTGGACGTGACGCTGAACCCCAGACTCGTGGAGCGCTTGAGTCAGGAGACCGGGGTTCCGATCAAGGGCGCGCTGTACATCGATTCGCTGGGCGAGGAGGGCAGCGGTGCCGACTCGTACACGGGCATGATGAGAACCAACGTCGACCTGCTGGTTCGAGGGCTGGGCGGAGACACCCGATGAGGCCGGTCCCCGCCGTCGAGGTCCACAACCTCAGCGTGGCATACGATACGCGTCCGGTGCTGCTCGGCGTGTCCCTCGAGGTGCAGCCTGGCGAGGTGATCGGTGTCGTCGGACCCAACGGCGCAGGCAAGTCCACCTTCTTCCGCTCGCTGCTGGGACTGGTGGCGCCGTGGACCGGCTCGATCCAGCTGCTGGGCGGCGACGTCCGGGCCCAACGGCGGTGGGTGGCCTACCTCCCCCAGCGCGAGGTCATCGACTGGGACTTCCCGCTGGTGGTCGGGGATGTGGTGATGATGGGCCGGTACCCTCACCTGGGCTGGGGCCGGCTGCCGGGATCCGGGGACCGCCGTGTCGTGGCCGCATGTCTGGACGCGCTGGGGATATCTGACCTGCGAGAACGCCACATCGGCGAGCTGTCCGGGGGTCAGCAGCAGCGCACGCTGCTGGCTCGCGCCCTGGCGCAGGAGGCCCGCATCCTGCTGCTGGACGAGCCGTTCATGGGCGTGGACGCGGCGACCGAGCAGATGATTCTGGCGCTGCTCCGGCGGGTGCGTGCGGAGGGCAAGGCGGTGATGATCGCGGACCACGATCTGGTGAGGGCGGGTGAGAACTACGATCGGGTGCTGCTCTTAAACCAGCGCCTGGTGGCCTTTGGCCCGCCTTCGCAGGTGCTGGTCGCCGACCTGCTGCGGGTCACCTATGCCGGCCGCCTGATCCCGCTGGAGACGCTGGGCCAGCGCGAAAAGCCTCCCGCATGAACGTGCTGGCCCGGCTGATCGAACCGCTGCAGTACACCTTCATGCAGCAGGGCCTGGCCGCCGCTGTGCTGGTCGGCGTGGTCTGCGCGATCATGGGCAGCTTCCTGCTGGTCAAGCGTTGGGCGCTGCTGGGCGACGCCATCTCGCACGCGGTGCTGCCCGGCGTGGCCATCGCCTTCCTGCTGGGCTTACCCTTCTTCGCTGGCGCGCTGGTTACCGGGATGCTGACGGCACTGGGCATCGGGTTCGTCGAAAGGCACACGCGTCTCAAGCAGGACGCGGCCATGGGGTTGCTGTTCGTGAGCGCCTTCGCGCTGGGCCTGGCGATCATCAGCCGCATCCGCAGCCCCGTGGACCTGTTCCACGTCCTGTTCGGCAACGTGCTGGCGGTCAGCCGGGGAGACCTGGCCCTCACCGCCGCCTCCGGGCTGCTGGTGGTTGGTGTAATCGCCTTCCTCTACAAGGAACTCCTGATGTGGGCGTTCGACCCCATCATGGCCGAGAGCGTGGGCTTGCCTGTCCGGCTGCTTCACTACGTCATGCTGCTGCTCACCTCTCTGACGATCGTGGCGTCGCTACAGGCGGTGGGCATCGTGCTGGTCATCGCGATGCTGATCGCGCCTCCGGCGACCGCGATACTGCTCACCGACCGGTTTCACCGGATGGTGCCGCTGGCGGCCGGTATTGGTGTGCACGCGGCGGTGGTCGGGCTGTACCTGTCATACTATCTCGACGTCGCCTCCGGAGCCACGATGGTCTTGGTGAGTGCGCTCCTCTTCGGTCTGGCCATGGCGCTCTCGCCCCGGCGCGGCCTGGTGTCCCAGGCTTTGCGGCGCCGCCGCACGGCGGCTGAGGCGCGCGCGACCGACTACATGAAGGAGCTGTTCGCGCATCCTGCGGACCAGCCGGTACCGCCCGAGGCGCTTGCCGGCCGGCTGCGTGACTCGCCCGCCCGGGCGCGCGCCGCCACCAGGCACCTGAGCCGGCTCGGGCTTGTGGAGGCGCACGGCGGCGGCGTGCGCCTGACCGCCGAGGGCCGCCGTCAGGCGGCGCACGCGGTACGGACCCACCGGCTGTGGGAGCGCTTCCTGGTCGACCGCGCCGGCGTGCCCTGGGAAGAGGTGCACGCCGCGGCTGACCGCATGGAGCACGAGAGCACGCGTGCGGTGACCGAGGCGCTGGCCAGCGCCGTGGGGCCCCAGGCCACCGATCCGCACGGCGCGCCGATTCCCACGAAGGAGGGCCTGGTGGCGCCCCGCGGGGCCGAGTACCTGCTCTCCGAGCTGCGGACCGGGCAGGCGGCTGTCGTGACCAGCGTCGAAGACGAGGATCCTGAGATCCTGCGCACGCTTTCGGAGGTGGGCCTGGTGCCCGGCCGCGGCATACGGCTGGTGGCGGTCACCGACGAGGGCCTGCTGGTGGCCATCGACGGCGAGGAGCGCCCTGTCAGCCGCCGCGTGGCCCGCAGCGTGCTCGTCACGCCGGCCAGGTGATGCGTCCGCCTGTGGCACCTCCCGCCGCCTGGCTGCCCCTGGATCAGCCACCCACCGTTTTCATCCGCCCAACCCCATGAGCAGTCGCGTCACCTGGAAGTGGATCAGCAGGCCGGCGGCGTCCGCCACCGCGCAGATGGGGGGAAAGTCCCCGCAGCGAGAGCCGGAGGCGGGCGGTTTCCAGGGAGCAAGAAGAGGGTAGATCAGCCAGGAGAGGAGAACGAAGCCTCCTGCGCCTATCCACATGGCAGCATCATGGCCTGCCGCGAGAGCTCCGTGGACTTCCTGCGCAGCCTGGGCTACACGACCCTCCTGCTGCCGCGGGAGCGCATCGCGCCCCTCGACCTGGTGGGACGCCTGCCCGGAGGACGCGCCCGGCAGCTCGGTTCCCTGAGCCGACTGGTCGTCGGCGACACGGCGCCGCCCCTGACCACGCGCGACGAGCGGGTCGCCCAGCTCAGCGGCCGACACACGGACGCCCTGGACGTGGGGGTGGCTCTGCGTCTCCTCCTGAACTTCCTGGCCGCCCTGGCCCCGGTCACGGTGGCCGTAGAGACGGCTTTTTCCAGAGCGCGCAAGGTGGAGTTTTCATACGAAGATGTCCGCTCCGACGCGGTGGATCTGATCGACCTGCGCCGCTGGCTCGGACGGCGCCCCGCGTTGGACTACACAAACCCTGTGGTCGACGACTACTTCATCGGCGACGGCGAGGTTGTGGTGATCACCCGCGTCCTGAAGTCTGCCTCCTTCGGCGTCGTCGCTATGGACGACGAGCGGCGCCGCCTGGAGGTGGATCTCACCGCGCAGCGGCGCAAGCTGGCCAAGGCCGGCGTGAAGGTCAGCAGCGACGAGCAGCTCAAGATCACCTTCACGGGCCCCACCCCGCTGGTCTTCGCCTTCCAGGGGTTCCGCCTGCACATCGACACGAACGGATTGCACGTTTCAGACGACGTCCCGCCGGAGATGGGGCTGATGGCGGTCGGCGGCCCCGTCCTGGCTGGTGCGCCCCGGCCGGTGGTCCTCAACCGTCACGGCCTGCTGGCCCTGGACTGAATTGGCGTCGCCTTCATCTCCACGGCCAGGCTCCCCGAAGGTCAACTGCCCCGGGGGTTCGTGCGTGGCGCGCCGGACATGGTAGTCGAGGTCCTGTCCCCGTCGGACAACCCGGTCGACCTGCCGTCGCGATCTCCAGCACGTCCTCCCCGCGCAGTTGCACCGTGACCGGCGTCTCGTGGACGCGGCCTTCCAGGCGCCCCCGCAGCGCGTCGGCGATCCCCACCAGCGCTGCCGCCAGCAGCCCAAGCCGCGGGCCGAGGACCCGTACTTGTCCAGGCCGGTCCGTTGGGGGGCGGGGTTGTGTGGGTTGATGATCTATGAGACACTGGACCGGCATCGCAGAGCCGTTGCGGTCTGTGAGAGTCTGCAGGAGAAGGTGGTAGGAGGATGGCGACGGGGACCGTCAAGTGGTTCAACAGCGAGAAAGGATACGGCTTCATCACGCCTGATGACGGCAGCAAGGATCTGTTCGTGCACTACACCAGCATCGAAGGCGAAGGCTACAGGTCCCTCACCGAGGGACAGAAGGTGGAGTACACCCCTACGCAGGGGCAGAAGGGTCCACAGGCCTCCAGCGTCCGCCCCATCGGCTAGCCCTCCAAGCCGGGGCCAAGGCCTGCCAGCGGGAGACTGAGCCCGGGCGCCCGGGCTCAGTCACTATGGTCAGCGGTAATGACAGGAGGCTAACTCATGAAGAGCCCTCGTGCCAGCGGGTTGGCTCTGCTGGCGTTTTCCGTCGTGGTGCTTGTCGGCGGGACGAATTTCGTGGCCGTCCGTTTCAGTAATCGGGAGCTGGCCCCCTTCTGGGGCGCGGCACTGCGCTTTGCGGCGGCGGCCCTCCTCCTTCTGGTGCTGGTGCGTGCGCAGCGGCTCCCCCTGCCCCGCGGCCGGGGGCTCCTCGGGGCGCTGCTGTATGGCGTCCTGGGCTTCGGCGCGGCCTACGCCTTCGGCTACTGGGGGCTTCAGCGAGTTCCGGCCGGCCTGGGAGCCGTGATCCTGGCCTCCACCCCGCTGTTCACCTTCGCCCTGGCGGTCGTCCACCGCCAGGAACCCTTTCGCTGGCGGCCGCTGCTGGGTGGGGCCGTCGCTTTGTGCGGCATCGGCGTCATGTTCAGCCGCTCGGTGGGCGCGGCCGTTCCCCTGGCCTCGCTGCTGGCGATGGTGGCCACCGCGGTCTGCGCCGCGGAAGCCTCGGTCATCGCCAAGCAGTTCCCCCGCGCCGTCTGGGGTCGGAGCCGTGCCTGACTTGCGCGGAATGAAGAGGCGGCCCGCTTCAGGCCCCGGCCCGTCCGGGGAGGGGGCGCACCCGGCTGCCGATGACCAGTCCTGCGGTTATGAGCACCACGTTCTTGATGGCGTACTGTCCTTCCAAGGTGGGGAGGAGCGGGTTCCCGTTCTGGAAGGCGGTACCGGGCAGCAGGATGAACACCTGGGATGTCCCCAACAGCTGCAGCCAGAGCAGAAAGAGCCCGGCGCGCAGGATCAGAGGGTGCGGGACGAGCAGGGCGATGCCGATCAGGACCTCCCATCCGCCGATGAAGAGCAGCGCCGCCCGGGGTGGCAGCCAGAACACAGTGCGCACGACCAGGTCGGCGGCGGGGCTAGCCCCCGCTAGCTTCAGCGCGCCGAACCATAGATACACCAGAGCGATCGCCAGCCGCAGTAGCGCCACGCCATAGGCGGCCATGAACCCGACGAGGGCCTGATCCAGACGGTCCAGAATCCCTCGCCCACTCACCACTGGCTGCCGCTCCACCATCAACGGTCACCTCCCCTCCCGAGGGCGATTCGTCGGCCCTCGGCGCGGTCCCGGCATGAGGTAGGCTGCACTCTGCTTCCTCCCCGAAGGGATTCGCCGCTCTCTGCGGCCGCCTGCCGTCCCGGATCCCGGGAGCCCTGGGGATCCGGCGACAAGCTGGCCGGCAGGAAATCGGAAAAGCGGAGTAGAATGTCGGGTTGTCCGACAATCATCATGGCGCTGTCCCAGAAGAGAACGCCCGAGCCCGATGCGCTGGCGCTCAGCCCGGTCGAGCGCCAGCGGCTGTACGAGCAGATCGCCCGCCGCCTGCTGGTACAGATTCGGGAGCGCCGCCTCCGGCCCGGAGACCCTCTACCCACCGAGCGCGCCCTCACCCAGTCCTTCCGGGTGGGCCGTTCCTCGGTGCGGGAGGCGCTGCGCATCCTGGAATCCAAGGGCCTGATCGCTCCGGCCGGCAAGGGCGTCTTCGTCGTCGCCGACTACGGGAACCCGCTGAATTCCTCGCTGGAGCTCCTCCTCGCCCTGGAGGAGACCAACCTGCGGGAGCTCTTCGAGGTGCGCAAGATCCTGGAGGTGGAGCTTGCCGGGCACGCCGCCAGGCGCCGGACCCCCGAGCACCTCCAGGCCATGGCCGAGGCCATCGACGAGATGGTGGCCGGGCTGACCTCGCAGGAGCGCTACATCACCGCCGACCTGCGGTTTCACCTCACCGTAGCCGCGGCCACCGGAAATCGCATTGCCGAACGGATGATGGACGCGGTGCGCACTCCGCTGCAGCAGGCCCTGTCCTCCATATACCACATCCCGGGCAGCCCCCAACGTTCCATCCTGCAGCACCGCCAGATCCTGGAGGCCATCCGGGCGGGGGATGCCGAAGGGGCCCGCCAGCGGATGCGCGAGCACCTGACGCGCGTGGAAGGCGACATCCGCACGATCCTGGACGGAGGGCATGACACCACCCGGGCGGCGAGCCCGGAGGAGCGGGAGGTGGGGGGATGAGCATGGAGTACAGGCGGTGGGCAGCCACCGCGGCCCTGCTGGCGCTGGTGCTGGCCGCGCTGCAGGTGCCGGCGCTGGGGGCGCCGGCCAAGACAAGGGTTACCATCCTGGGCGGTCCGCCGGCGGGGGTCTTCGGCATCTTCGCCACCGGCATCGCCACCTACATCAACCGGGCGGTGGCGGACGTGGACGTCTCGGTGGCGGCCACGGGCGGCTCCACCGAGAACGTGCGGCGCCTGCAGGCCAAGGACGCGGAGATGGGCCTGGCCTTCTCCTCCGACGTCCACGAGTCGTACTACGGGCTGGAGATCTTCCGCGGCACCCGACACACCAACCTGCGGGCGCTGGGGCTGGTCTTCGTCGGCGCGGCGCACGTGGTCACCTACCAGGACAGCGGCATCCGTACGGCCGCAGACCTGGCTGGCAAGCGCGTGGCCGTGGGGACCCCGGGGTCGGGCACCTTCGCCAGCGCCGAGCGGGTCTTCCGTACCATCGGGATCTGGGAAAGGATCACGCGCATCCCGCTGCTGGGGGCCGCGGCCGCTGCGGCGCTACAGGACGGACGGGCCGACGCCTTCTTCTTCACCGGTCCGTTTCCGGACCGCGGCACCATCGAGGCTTCGGCGACGAAGCCGATCCGGATGATCGACGTCTACACCCCCGCGGCGGCGGCGGGGTTCTTCCGCCAGTACCCGTATTTCTCGCGCTACGACTTCCCGCCGGGAGGCTATCCCGGGATGACGGAGGCGGTGCCCACGGTGGGGATTCCCCTGCTTTGGCTCTCCCAGGTGGACGTGCCGGCCGCTCTGATACAGAAGGTGGTCGCCGCCGCCTACAGCCTGCAGGGCCACGAGCACATGCTGCGGGTGCACGCCGCGGCCGCGGACATGCGCCCCCGTCGGGCGCTGCAGGGCATCACCATCCCCCTGCACCCGGGCGCGGAGGCCCACTGGCGCTCGGTGGGGCTGGAGATTCCGGATGCCATCCGGGCGCGGTGATGAGGCGGGCGAGGGCCGCGTCGTGAGATGACCCGCACCCTGGCGCGGGGGTGGGACCTGGCCGCCCAGCTCATGCTGGGCGGCGTCTCCCTTTACTACCTGTGGCTGGCCTGGTACGGCGTCGCCTCGCTGCAGTACTACCGGGGGATTGCCGTACTCTACAGCCTGATAGCCCCCATGCTCCTCTACCGCGGCTGGCGCCGCGCCCGGGAGGATTCCCCCTCGCCTGTGGACCTGCTGCTGGCCGCAGGCGCCATCGTCGGCGTGGGCTACTGGATCCTGGAGCACGAGGCGATGGCTTATCGGGCCGGCGCCTACAACGCGGTGGATGTCTGGATGGGCGTGGTGGTGACGCTGGTGGCCATCGAGGCGGCGCGGCGGGTCCTGGGATGGTCCATGGCTCTGGTGGCCATCCTCCCCGTCGCCTACGCCCTCTTCGGCCAGTACCTGCCGCCGATTATCGGCCACCGGGGCTTCACCCTGCGCCGTGTCATCGAGTATGTCTACCTCACCTCCGACGGCATCTTCGGCATCATGGCGGAGGTCCTGGCCAGTTTCATCATCCCCTTCGTGGTCTTCGGCGCCTTCCTGCAGCGGGCCGGCGTGGGCAGGTTCTTCATCGACCTGTCGCTGGCGCTGTTTGGGCGGATCGCCGGCGGTCCGGCGCAGGCGTCGGTCCTGGCCAGCGCCCTCTTCGGCACCATCAACGGAAGCCCGGTGGCCAACACGGTGACCACGGGGAGCATCACCATCCCCCTGATGAAGCGCACAGGGTTCCCGCCGCACATTGCCGCGGCGGTGGAGGGCGCCGCCTCCACGGGTGGGATGGTCCTGCCGCCGGTGATGGGGGCGGGGGCGTTCATCATGGCGGAGATGACGGCCACTCCCTACGCGCAGATCGTGAAGATCGCCGCCATCCCCGGCATCCTGTACTTCCTCTCCGTGGGCCTGATGATTTACCTGGAGTCGCGCAAGTTGGGCCTGCGGGGGATGGTCCCCGAGGAGATTCCCCGCCTGGGGGAGACCCTGCGGCGCGGCTGGTATCTCTTTCTGCCGGTCGCCGTCCTGGTGGCGCTGCTGGTCTGGGGGCTGCCTCCGGAGCGCTCGGCAGTCTACGCCATCCTCACCGCCGTGGCGGTGAGCTGGGTGCGACGTGAGACGCGCATGGGGCCGCGGGCGATCTGGGAGGCGCTGGTGGAGGGGGCCCGCTCCTCCCTCTTTGTCGCCGCGCTTACCGGGGCTGTGGGCATCCTCATAGGCGTGCTGGCGCTAACCGGCATCGGCATCCGCTTCTCCTACATCGTCGTGGCGCTTGCCGGCGGGAAGCTGTGGCTGACGCTGTTGCTGATTGCCGTCTCCACCCTGATCCTGGGGCTGGCCCTGCCCATCACGGCCACCTACCTGATTGTGGCCGTGATCGCCGTGCCGGTGCTGCGGGAGCTGGGGGTCTCCCTGCTGGTGGCCCACATGATCGTCTTCTGGCTCAGCCTGGACTCCAACATCACTCCGCCGGTGGCGCTGGGACCGTTTGCCGCGGCGGCCATCGCCGGGGCCGATCCCATGCGGGCGGGGTGGAACTGCTTCCGTTTCGCCAAGATCATCTACGTCATGCCCGTGCTGTTCGCCTACAGCCACCTCTTGCTCACAGGGTCGGCCTGGGAGAACACCGCGGCGGTCATCGCGGCTACGCTGGGGACGATGCTCTTCTCGGTTGTCAGCACGGCCTACCTGGTGGTGCGGACCACGCTGCTGGAGTGGGTGGCGCTGGCTGTGGCCACCGTCCTGGCCTACCTTTCCCGACCGGAGGCGTGGGCGGCGGCGCTGGCGCTGTTCGCCGGAGTCTTACTGCTGAACCGGCGGCGGGCGGGCGGCGCTGCGGCGCCGGCCCCGGCGCAGGCGGCGGAGCGGCCGGCGTCGGGCGGGTGAAGGGGGAAGACGAGGAGGGAGAACGATGAAGGAGCCTGATGTCGATTCGATGACCGCCGTCCCGCACCACCGCCTCTTCGAGGCCACGGTGGGCGTGGTCGGCCGGGGGGTCGGCTCCAAGGTTTTCAACCTGGACGAGGTCCCCGAGCTGGCCTCGGAGCACGACCGGCGGCGCAAGAAGATCCTCCTGAACAGCACCAACACAGGCTCTGCACTCCTGGTGGACGTGGTCTCCTACGCTCCCGGGGGGACCTCGCCGCTGCACTTCCACCGGGAGATCGACCACTTCTTCTTTGTCCTGGAGGGCCGCGGCCGGATCGTCATCAACGAAGAGGAGCACCGGCTGCGGGCGGGCAGCGTGGTCTGGATCGCGGCGGGGGACGTCCACAAGGTCTACGCCGACCCCGACAGCCCGCTGGTCTTCCTGGAGTACTTCTCCCGGGGGCAGCACGAGACGGTCTTCCTGGAGGAGGCCTGCGCGTGGCGTCCGGATCCCGGCCGCTGAGCCGGCCCCGGTGGCAGCGCAGGTAGGACTTCCCCGTGACGGAGCGCGGGCTGTGGAGCACGCATCGCGGGCCGTGGAGCACGTAGGCTTCATCGGGCTGGGGGTGATGGGCAGCCGGATGGTGCGGCGGTTGCTGGCGGCCGGCTACCCGGTGACGGGCTACAACCGCACCCGGTCCAGGGCGCAGGAGCTGCTGCAGGCGGGTATGCGCTGGGCGGAGAGCCCTGCGGCGGTGGCCAGAGCGGCGGAGGTCACCATCAGCATGGTCAGCGACACTGCAGCCCTGCGCGCCATCACCGAGGGCGAAGAGGGTCTGCTGGCCGGGTTGGGACCGGGGAAGGTATACGTGGACATGAGCACGGTCAGCCCCGCGGTGAGCGCTGAG
>FWWM01006067.1_pt1 | contig 25706 bp, 20 predicted proteins | sample 2228351 | NCBI WGS metagenome assembly FWWM01 (sample SAMEA103939774, study PRJEB20133) | metagenome
ATGCTTAAAATGATAAGTCGAGGGACAAAACAGGCAGGTCAAAAATGCACCTTATACAGCCCTTCCTGCTGTCCAAATAATGGGGAGTACCTTATCATAAAATTGACACATCAACAAAAAATCTTTAATATCATTTATCAAGAATGCATAAAAAAACTACAAGAAGGGCCACGACTTGAATCCTCAAATTGCTCTTATTCTCGTATTAATGTTCATTTTCTTTGCAATATATTATGAACATAAAAGATCAGAAGGTATAAGCGGGGCTGTGTGGATAATTGCTCTCTGGCTGCTATATTACGGTAGCAAAGGCCTGGGAGTTTTTCTTAATGTTCATACTACTATTGAGCAAGGTAGTCCTCCGGATAGATATTTTTTAATAATTTTGGGTTTAGCGACAATTTTCATCCTTATAAAAAGAAATTTTCCTTTAATTGCGGTATTGAAGCAAAATTGGATTGCAGGTTTAATAATTACATATATGCTGATAAGCATAACCTGGTCTCAATATCCCGGGATATCTTTTAGAAGATGGATAAGAGAAGTTATAGCCTTTATTGTGGCGTTGCTTCTGGTATCAGAAAATAATCCTATACAAACCCTTTCAAGTGCATTAAAGAAAGCTATATATGCGGCGCTCCCTTTATCTATTCTTCTTATTAAGTACTACCCCGCATATGGAAGAGAATATGGCAGGTGGACAGGAGAAGTGATGTGGACGGGTATAGCCAGCCAGAAAAACGGTTTAGCTATGATATGCGCTTTATCAATTCTGTTTTTTGCATGGTCTTTCTGGCAAGGCAGGAAAAAAGAAAAGCAACATAATTCGATAATAGCTATTTCAATTGATACGCTTATGATCATGCTGGCCGCTTATCTTATGATGGGCCCTCGACATATTCTCACCTACTCCGCTACTTCTTTTTTGACACTCATTGCTGGTATCTTCATTATGTTTTCAGTAATAATAGCTTTCAAAAGGCAAATGAATGTGAAAAAGGCAGTTATAATTTCTGCAATTATTATAATATCATTAGGTATTTTTATGCCCTTTACAGGAAAGTTGCCGATAAAAACGTTGCCACAATTGCTAAACCGTAGCGAAACCCTTACTGATAGGACTCAAATTTGGAACTCATTGGTTCCATACGCAAAGAAGCACATACTCTTGGGATATGGTTATGGCGGTTTCTGGACCACTGAATTAAGAAATCAGATATCCAGCCATGCCCATAATGGCTATTTAGACACAATTTTAGAGCTTGGTTTGATAGGATTATTTCTATTTATATTTTTTATATTTAAAGTGATGCAAAAAAACATAGAAGGCCTGAAAGACAACATTGATATTGCATTTTTTTTCTTACCGCTCATTTTTGTAATAATTTTACGCAACATAGCCGAGTCGCCTTTAGGAGAGTTTATTTCCTTTCAAATGTGGCTTCTTCTATGCTGGTCTTTTATAGTCAATACAAAAAAAGATATATTATTCAACCCCGAGAAAGAACTGCCAGGATAACAAATATATGCCCAAAAAAGACCTGATATCAATCTGCGTCTGCACTTATAAGCGATTATCTATGCTGAAAAACCTTTTAATAAAACTTAATAGCCAGCAAACCAACGACCTTTTTAATGTACAAATAATAGTTATAGACAACGATTTTTCAGGATCAGCAAAAGAGCTTGTTAAGCATATCTCGGAAGAAATCGAGATGAAAATCAATTATGATGTTGAGCCTGAAAGGTCGATACCCGCAGCCAGAAATCATGCCCTGATGCTTGCAAGCGGCAATTATATCGCAATCATCGACGATGACGAGTTTCCTTCAAATGATTGGTTATTGAAACTCTATCAAGCTATTAACACCTTCGATGCAGACGGAGCTCTTGGACCTGTCCTCTCATATTTCGAGCAAAAGCCTCCAGACTGGTTAATAAAAGGAAAATTCTGTGAGCGCCCGATTTATAGAACCGGAACGCTTTTGAGCTGGTATCAAACAAGAACGGGTAATGTATTATTGAAAAGAAGAGTCATTGATGAGCATGGGTTAAAATTTGATCTCAAATGGAAAACCAGCGGTTCCGACCGGGCTTTTTTCAAAGAAGCGATCGAGCATGGCTATAAATTTATTTTTGTTGCCGAAGCACCTGTTTATGAAATAGTTCCTCCTGAAAGATGGGAAAAAGGCTATTTCGTTAAGCGCGCGATTGTACACGGATACAATTCATACATAAATAGCATTAAGGGAGCTAAACTTAGATATCAATTATTGACCTTATTTAAATCTATAGTCGCGGTCGGTTTTTATTTTCTGATTTTTCCTTTTGCTCTGATGCTCGGCCCTGCCTGGTATGTCAAATGCCTTGAGAAAGGAGCCCATCATTTGAGCCAGATTATGGCACGCTTGGGAATCGAATTAATCAAAAAAAGAGATTTTTAATTCAGCTTTAATTAAAGAATGTCCAGCAAATCTGCCCCAATAAAGTCGAAAATCAAACATCTAATTCTTAATTTAAAGCAATCAACATTCCTGAAAAATATATTAATCGTAATGAGCGGTACAGCCGTCGCCCAGGTAATAGCTTACGCCCTTTCCCCGATCATAAGCAGGCTTTTCACCCCTGAAGATTTCGGGATATTTGGTTCTTTCACCGCCGTAGCTGGCATAATAGGTGCCCTTATCACATTAGACTATAGCCAGGCCCTGATGCTCCCAAAAGAAAAATCAGAAGCTATCAATCTGCTTTGCCTGTCTGTTCTATCAACTATCTTAATTAGCATAGCAGCAGCAATTTTCAGCCTATTGAAACCTTCCATATTCTTTAATATTACAAAAACCAAAGGCTTATGGTTTGTAATTTTGTTTATTCTTACATTGATCACTGCCGGTGTTAACAGCAGCTTCCAGGCATGGGCAATTAGGTCAAAAGAGTTTAGGAGGACTTCTGCCTCCCAGGTAATTCGGAGTGTTGGCTCGAGCGGATCGAGAATCATATTTGGAATATTCAAGAGCGGTTCAGCAGGCCTTATTATCAGTAACTTATTAGCTAACGCTATGGCCAGCCTTAATCTAATCAAGTTGGTTGTTTCTGATTTTAATTTTTACAGAAAAGATATAAGTTTCATTAAGATTAAATTGTTAGCCAAAGAATACATAGATTTTCCTCTCTATTCAGCATCACAAAATTTCATCAATGCAATTTCCTCAGGTCTGCCTGTTCTATTGATAACCAAATTCTATGGCCTCTCCGCAGCGGGAGCTTACGCTTTTGGAATCAGCATTTTGCAAGCCCCCATGAGCCTTATTTTGACTGCACTACGTCAAGTTCTCTTTCAAAAAGCCTGTGAATTCCATCATCAGGGCAAAGGAATCTTTTTATTATATATAAGGACTGCTCTCGTATTATTTGCAATCGCTTTGACACCATCCCTGATTTTAATAATCTGGGCACCTCAAATCTTTACGTTTATTTTTGGCGCCCGATGGCATCTTGCAGGAGTTCTTGCCCGGAGCTTGATGATCTGGATGCTTTTTGTCTTTTGCAACCTTCCAGCAGTTATTTTTGCCAGGATAATCCGGGTGCAGCGCCTGGTATTTTTCTATGACCTGGTGGTCCTGACGATACGGACCGCCACTTTAATACTTGGTGGCGTATACTTTAGCCTTAATCAAACCGTTATGGCCTTCTCTATCATTGGAGCGATTCTCAATTTATTTCTGATATATTTTGTAGGTAAACTAGTATATAAGAAAGAAGGCAATATAAACCCCTATTTAATTAAAGACCTATTGCCTTAGTTTTGATTTAATTATGATCTTACTCAGGCAGCCTTGTTGAATTGAAATTTTCTCCGTAAAAATGCTATTCTTTTGCCACTTTTCTATTTTATAATAAAGTTGCAAGGTATTCGGGTAGAATTGTTTGCTCTAAGATTCGATATTATGGTGATAATTAATATAATTATAAACGGCATAATTAAGAGAGTTTTTTGGCCACTATGCAGATTATATGCGAGACTATTGGGAGATAATCCTGCCGATATTATTTATAAAAAGTTATGCAGCTTAGTTTTCTATCAAATTCATCATTATTGGCCGGATTTTAATATTCCTAAAACATTCTCTGAAAAAATTTTTTGCAGAATGTTGTTCGACAGAAGATCAATTCTTACGACTTTATCAGATAAATTTCTTGTAAGAAATTACGTTCGAAAAAAGATTGGAGAAGAATACTTAATCCCGCTGCTCTGGACCGGCATCAATCCTGAAGAAATCCCTTTTGCTTCATTGCCTGATAAATTTGTTATAAAAACAAACCATGACTCAGGAACTATATTCATTGCTAAGAATAAATACATGATAAATCAGCTTGAATTAAAAAGAATGCTTAACTATAGGCTAAGAAATAATTTTTGCTTGAATTCAGATATCGGGATAGAATGGGCATACAAAAATATTCCTCCCAGAATCCTGATCGAGCAGTACATAGAAGAAGACGGCAAGCCACCTGTTGACTATAAATTTTATTGTTTTTCAGGAAGTGCTAAATATTTATTAATAATTTATGATCGGTTTGGCTATCATAGAGAAAAACATTTTACTATAGATTTCTTGCCATTAGATTTCTGGAATGGAATTGATCAATACCACGGCCCTTTTAATATTCCAATTAATTATGACGAAATGATAAAAATAGCAGAGAAACTATCGGCCGATTTTGATTTTGTCCGTGTAGACCTTTATAACATAAAGGGGAAGATTTATTTTGGCGAGCTATCATTTTATCCTGCTGGAGGGTTAGCTCCATTTGTGCCGAGAGATTGGGACTATATCTTTGGTGAAAAATGGAAATATAAAAGAGACATAAAATGCCGGGAATAGTCGGGATCATCACAATAAAACCGAGCAATTCGGAAGAGCAAGTTACCAGATTAATGCTGGAAACTATGCTCCATGAAAGCTTCTATTCTCATGGAATATTTATGGAAAAACATCATGGTTTTTTTGTAGGATACCTGGCCATCCAGAATTCCTTTTCCGATTGTATGCCAGTATTAAACGAAAATAAAGATATCGCACTTTTTTTGACTGGCGAATGCTTTGATGATCCAGAAATACTATTGGAACTCAGGAACAAGGGACATAAATTCAACCGGGACAATGCTTCATATCTTGTTCATAGATACGAAGAATGGGGCGAAAGACTATTCAGAGAACTAAATGGATGGTTTAATGGAATAATACTCGACCTGCGATTGAAAAGAGCCTTTATTTTTAATGACAGATTTGGGATACGTCGGTTGTATATTTATGAGACTCCTGATTTTATAGCTTTCGCCACAGAAGCAAAAGCGCTGTTGAGAGGATTTCCGGAGCTCAGAGAAATACACGGCCAAGGAATTGGCGAGTTTCTAATGTATGACTGCGTTCTAAAAAATAGGACCTATTTTCCAAAGATTACATTGTTGCCGCCGGCATCGGCTTGGAAATACCAGAACGGTAAATTAGAAAAAGAGTCGTACCTGAACCTGGCAGAGCTTGAAAACCAGCCTAAACTCGAGCTTAAACAATTCAGCGAGGAGTTATCTTATACTTTCCAAAAAATACTGCCAAAATATTTCCGGGGGGATAAAATCGGGTTGGGACTAACGGGCGGTTTAGATACAAGGGCAATTTTAGCCTGCCGAAATCCGGAACCGGGAACTCTCCCCTGCTACACGTTTACGGGAAGTTACAAAGATATTCTTGATGCCAGAATAGCACCTGGGGTAGCCAGAATATGCGGCCAGACTCACACCAAAATAGTGCTCGATGATGAAGAACTGCTCAGAAAATATCCTGATTTTGTTGAAAAAGTTACCTATATTTCTGATGGCCTTGAAGGCACAGATAAAGCTGATGTGCTTTATTTTAATTCTTTAGCCCGAAACATTGCTCCTATAAGAATGACCGGCAAATATGGTAGCCAGGTGCTCAAAGGAATTTTTGGTTTTAAGCCGCGTCCTCCTTTGATGGAAATAATCAATCCTGATTTTAAATTTTATCTTGATTTAGCAAGAGAAACGGCAAAAGAATTCAACAAGATCCACCCGATGAGTTTTCTCCTACAGGGCGCAATTCCATGGTGGTGGAATTCTTTTGTGGCCCTCGAAACCTCACAAATCGAGATTCGCAGCCCTTTCTTAGACAACGATTTAATAAGAATACTCTACCGAGCGCCGGAACTTCCAAAGGATTTTGGTATTAAATTTGAGCTCGACCTAATCGCCAGGTGTAAACCTGAATTGTTGCAGATCCCGACGACAGGAACGCACGGGGGAAAGGGCTTCAGGCCTCTTTCAGAAATAAGAAGGCTATTTATTTTGAGCAAGATGCTTCTTGATAAAGCATACAATCATGAAGAATTGCCCTATAATTTGACTCATCATTTCGCCAAGCTGGACAGGAAAATACTCTTCCCCCTTCATTTAGATCGCCTGATTTCGGGCCACTCCGAATTCAGGCGTTACAGGCGCTGGTACCGTGATGAGCTCTCTGGTTATATTAAAGAAATTCTGCTAAGCGAAAGAACCTTAAGCCGGCCATACTGGAATCGCCAGGGACTAATCAGGGTTGTTAATGATCATATCAAAGGCAAAGGTAATTACCTTCGTGAAATGAGAAAAGTCTTGCAGATAGAACTTCTTCACAGGGTGATTCTTGAAAGAAACTACTGATCAATCCGGATAGAAAATCAAAAAAAATAAGAATTTCGCTCCCAGAAAACCAATAGCAGTCATTCCTACGAATGCAATCGCCATATTTTTGCACCAGTATCGATTCTTCCTATTCGGTATATTTTTTCTTAAGAATCCTTGCCTTAACTAGCAAGCAAAAATTTGACATAACCATCTAAACTAATTAAAAATAATAAAATAGCATAAATAAAAAGGGGAATAGATCTATGAAAATTTCACAATTAAAAATTGCGAAATATGGAGCCTTGACTGAAATTTCTGCTAATGTAGACGATTATGAACTTTGGTATAGAGTACCAGGCGAGTATCATGTTTCCGATACCGCCAGCCCTTTTCTAGCCGCAGCTCTTCTTCCTGCTATGCTACGAGGGGAAAAGCTTGAGGTTGACAATAGCTTATCTGTTTCTACTAAATTGTTAAGGAATCTATCAACGCTTCAAGAGATTCATAATTGCTGGAACCCAATATTCAAGATCATCCCGATTGAAGCAGCAACCAGGGCTGAATCCCCGCTTAATTACGGAGTTGCATCATTTTTTTCAGGAGGAGTAGACAGCACTTACACTCTATTAAAACACTTAGAAGAAATCAGCCATCTTGTTTTCATTAAAGGATTTGATTTTTATTATAATTAAGGTACTCCCCATTATTTGGACAGCAGGAAGGGCTGTATAAGGTGCATTTTTGACCTGCCTGTTTTGTCCCTCGACTTATCATTTTAAGCATTACACATACTCAATTCAATTGATTTTGGCTTTGCCGCGCAACCAAAATAAACCTCATGTGGAGTCCTGTATCCTGAGGCCTGATGCAGCCGCTCCGTGTTGTAAAACTCAAAGTAGGCCCTCAGACTTTCCCGTGCTTCAGCCATCGTCTGATACTCATGAAGATACACCTCCTCGTATTTGACCGTCCGCCAGAGCCGCTCCACAAATATGTTGTCATATACCCGCCCCCGTCCATCCATGCTTATCCTTACCTCCTTCTCCTCAAGAAGCCCGGTGAAGTCCTCAACCGTAAACTGCACCCCCTGGTCCGTATTAAAGATCTCCGGCTTTGAAACGTAAAGCGCCCGTCTCAACGCCTCCGCACAAAAGCGTGAATCTAAAGTGTTGGATAGCTCCCAGGAAAGAACATAGCGACTGGCCCAATCCATCACCACCACTAAGTAAACAAAACCATGGGCTAATCGGATGTAGGTAATATCAGCTCCCCAAACCTGATCCACTTGCTCTGCCTTAACTCCCTCCAAGAGATAGGGATATATCTTATGTCCAGGAGAGGAGAAGCTTCTCCTCCTACGGGGGTGGATGGCCTTAAGCCCCATTACCCGCATCAGCCGTCTGACCCTCTTCGGGTTTATCTCGTGCCCCTGCCTCCTCAACCAAGCACTCAGCCTCTTCACCCCATAAAAGGGCGCTTCCGTATATGCCTCATCCAGAAGCCTCATCAACTGCAGATTGTAGTCCCCTTCGCCAGAAGACCGATAATAATAAGATGACCTGGAAAGTCCCAATAACTCACACTGCCGGGCCACCGATATCGCCTCGTTTCCCTCTTCCACCAGCTGCCTCTTCTCTTCTACTGAAGCTCGTTCTCTACCCGTAATTGCCCTATCTGCCGGAAGAGCTCTGCTTCCAGCTCCTCCCGCTCTACCGCCTCCTTCTTCCTCCGGTCCGAAAATAAATCCGGAAGCATCCTCAGTAGCTGCTCCTTCCACTTGCGAACTTGATTCGGATGAACCCCATACTCACTGGCCACCTGGGCGATGGTCTTCTCCCCCTTGACCGCCTCCAGGGCCACCTTAGCCTTAAAAGCTGCTTCGTATTGTTTCCTCCTCATAATACCTGTCATTCTACCACACCTCCTGTGAAGTTATGACAGGCCAATCTGCACCTTATCCCCCTGTCCAGTTTTTGGGGAGCACTTCAGATAGAGGCTCTCAAAGTCATAGAAGCGGTTCCTCTGCCGGTATCTCGAGCGCTTATGCTTTGAGCTGAGCTTATATCGCCTCAAGACGCAGCGCACGGTGGAAGGGTTAACCTCAACACCTCGCTCCCGGAGTATCCTGGCTATTCTGTCCCGCCCGTAGCCAGTGTCTTTCCTAACAGCCGTAATCATCCCCTCCACCGCAAGAGAAGTACGCCGGGGAGAGTGGCGAGGCCTCCGTGACCTGTTCTTAAGACCAGCTTCCCCTTCCTCCTCCCACCGCCTCAACACCTTCCGCACCGTCTTCCTGGTAGTGCCATAGGCCCCAGCCACCGCTGAGATGCTCCCCAGCTCCTCATACGCCCTGATTAATGCCTTCCTCGCCAACACAGGCGCGCTCTTGCAAAGCTCATGGTATCTGGGGTATATATATCTCGTCATTTGGGTTTGGGCTTCCTCCTTTCAGTTAAAAGTTTTAACAAAACTTTTACCGGAGGAAGCCCTGCTTTTTCAAGTGCCAGCTTGATTAACCCCCGGGCTTCCTCACGACCGGTACCAACTGCCGGCTTGCCACCACGCCTCCTCCATATACTACCCTTACCCTGGATACTATGTCTGTGCCGGAATGAAGTTTGGACTTGACTATAGAAGGTGAAAAATTTTAATTTATTATAACAATGCAAAAAGCAACATAAAAAAGGTATGATTTGTTGAATTAAGGGGAGGATTGAGTGGGACAGAAGGGCTGAGCAGGTTTTTTTCTCCATAAATATTTAATTTACTATCATTGGATTTTGCGATGCCCGCCTGGCAGAAGGATAAAGCCTGGAAACAACAAAAACTTTTTATAATCAAAAGCATTTTCATAGGCGTGCTTCTGATTCCAGGAATATATTTAATTTTCAAAACACTAAGGTTTTTATTTGGCCCTGTATTTTTTTATTTATCGGTACCGGCGCTCATAATTGGTTTTCTTTTTATCAAGTCAATAGTTCAAGAACGTGGATTTTTCGAAATATTATTTGATTATATTACAGTGGTCTCTTTTGATTATGTTGAGCAAGAAAGTTATTTTGAGAAGAGGTTTAACGCAACTTACGCTCTAATTATTATCAATATCATTATCCATTATATGGTTTTTCTGGCGCCCCCGAACCTTATAATAAAGATATTCGAATATTTTTCCTTTTTTCCCAAAAAGGTTGAATTATGGAATATTTTGCTAAGTCCGGTCACCGCGAACTTTCTCCACGCAGGCGGTGAGCATCTCTGGGGAAATATGTTGTTCCTGTTTATATTTGGACTTATTCTGGAAAAAAGGGTCGGATGGAAAAAATTTCTTTTAATTTTTTTGGTTGCGGGGATTATATCTTCCATTTTTCCCGTTTACCTGAGTATAGTCACCCGTCAGCAGATAATATCTTCCATTGGAGCTTCCGGGGCAATCATGGGGGTGATGGGAGCTTTTGCCGTAAGGCTATTTTACAAACGAATTGTGTTTCCATTGCCATTACTGGGCATCTTATCTGCTCTATTAGGTTTGTATTTTAAGCTGAGAATGAATTCGCTAGTTCTGATTACCTGCTATTTCTTCTGGGATTTGCGTTTCGGTCTAATGGAACTGTCATCTGAGTTTGTTGAGTCGGGAATTGATTATTGGGGACATATAAGCGGTTTTTTGGCCGGGCTTATTCTGGCCTCGAGAATGAGGCTGGATAATGAAGCAGTTGAGGAAATCATGCTAGAGCGCGCCCTGACCGCTATTGACATAACAGGATCTAATCAGGAAGCTGAGAAATATTTTGGTTACGTCCTTGAGATTAATCCCGAGAGGATAGAAGCTTTGGTGAATCTAGCAAGACTTAAAAAAGATCAAAAGGAAAACCAAAAAAGCCAGGAACTATATCTTAAGGCCATCGATATTTTGATAGCCAGAGACCCGGAGAAAGCAACCGAACTTTTTGCCGAGTATTTCCTTAATTTCCGGCGTCCACTTCAACCTGAAAAACAGCTTTATCTCGCCGATTTTTTGGTTGGAACAGGAAGAACGGATCTAGCAGCCAGAGCGCTCGAGATACTGGCCGACGATGAGAATACACCGGAAAGCGTAAGACCGCATTTGCTTTATAGAGCGGCCCGGCTTCTTGAAAAGCTTGATGATTGTGAAGCTGCCTGCTATCGGTATGAACAGCTTCTTTCAAAATATCCGGATTTTTCGGATGTGGATAAGGCGAAATTCAGGCTGGAAAGGCTGAAATCTGTCACGCAGGATTATAGCTGGACCTCATTTATCTATTGCCGCCGACAATCTGGTGAAGGCGGTCGGAGAGAATGAGCCCCGATGAAAGTAACATTCAGGTTCTATGAGGAGCTGAATGATTATTTGGCGGAGGAGTGCAGGAAAAGGGATTTTGAGGTCAGATTTGAAAGGCCGGTAACGGTGGGGAGGGCAATAGAGTCGCTGGGGGTGCCCAGAACGGAGGTTGACCTGATTCTGGTAAACGGGCGGTCGGTCAGCTTCAGGTACAGACTCAAGGATGGGGATCGGATCAGTGTCTATCCAATCTTTGAGCAGCTTGGCATCTCCGGGGTGACTAAGGTCAGGAAATACCCACTTTTGAAGCTAAAATCCAACAGAAGGCGGAGCAAATCAAGTTAGGTAAATAAATTTCCTGCCCAAATCAGCCCGGCTGCCACCGCGTCACAACTCCACTTCGAAATATTATCCTTACCCTGGATACCATGTCTGCGCCCGAACGAAAACAAATGCTTGACAATATCGTTATTTTAACATATTATGTCGACATATAGTCGACATACTATGTAGAATTATGGATATTTTTGATATCAGGAACCAGCTTCAGACAGAGATATTTGATTACCAGACTCTGATTTCCGTCCTGTCTGGACTGGCGTCCCCCAGAGATAAAATCACCGACCTTCTGAAAGAGGGCGCAATAATAAGGGTGAAAAAGGGACTTTATGTTTTTGGCGAAAAATACCGCCGTTATGCTTATTCAAAGGAGCTCCTGGCCAATCTGATATATGGGCCGTCTTATCTATCGCTTGACTATGCTCTTTCTTATTACGGTCTTATACCGGAAAAGGTTGAGGCTCTCACTTCAGTTACTCCGGGGCGGTCACGCCGCTTTTTCACTCCGGTGGGACTTTTCACCTACAGACAGATTCCGCTGAATGCCTTTCAAACAGGATTTGTGAGAAAAAATGCTGACCACGAGCAGTCTTTTCTTATTGCCGTTCCGGAAAAGGCTCTGGCGGATAAGATTGTTTCAATCAGGGGCCTTAGAATCTATTCGATTAAGGACCTTATGGGGTTTCTGGAAGAAGACTTGAGAATTGACATGGCTTCCTTGAGGTCATTTTCGCCCGAAAAAATTGATGTATACGCAATGGCCTATCGATCACTGAAATTAAAATTACTCGCCCGTCTCATGAGAAAATTAAAGAGCGGCCAAGAGGACCAGAATGAATGAAGCAGTAAAACAAATGCTAGAAGAGTATGAAATACGCTCACTGAATGACTGTCTTTGGGTGCTGCGTGAAATAATTCAGCAAATTGCGCTCTTAGGGCTGTGGAGAAGCAAATTTTTTGAAAGGGCTGCTTTTTATGGAGGCACTGCCCTGAGGATTCTTTATAAAATCGATAGGTTTTCGGAGGACCTTGATTTTTCGCTCCTTAATCTCAGCTCTTATTTTTCGCTTGCCGACTATAAAAGAGCTCTCGAAAAGGAACTCTCAGCCTTTGGCTTTTCTGTAGATGTTGAGAACAGGCTGAAAAAGGGAACAACCACTATTGAGACAGCTTTATTAAAAGCCAACCTCCGGCAGTTAATGCTTTCCTTCGAGTTTAATCAGAATTTTATACGCCAGGTTCCACAGTCTCAAGTGATCAAAATAAAACTGGAGGTTGATGTAAACCCACCTCCGGGTTTTTTCACTGAAATGAGATATCTTCTTAAACCCATTCCTTTTGCCGTGAGGACGTTCACTCTTCCAGACCTGTTTGCCGGTAAGATGCATGCGGTACTCTGTCGCCAGTGGAAAAGCCGCGTTAAGGGAAGGGATTGGTATGACTTTGTCTGGTTTGCCGCTCATCATCCGGAGTTGAGATTATCACATTTAGAACAGCGGATGCGCCAGACAGGTCACTGGACCGGCCGCGCTGAACTGAGTGAGAAATTATTTCGCGAGCTGCTGCAAAAGAAAATAGAATTAGCGAATATTGAGCAAATCAGGCGGGAAGTGGAGCCTTTTGTTATGAACCCTGCTTCGCTTGAGGTCTGGTCTAAGGATTTTTTCCTTGATGTTGCAGGGCGCATAAAAATTGTGTGATGGATTATTTCCTATCGCGAAATATGGAGCGATGTAAAGTGCCTGTTATCGCTAAAAGAAATAATAGGCGGCGAAGAGAAGGCGCAGGTTGGTGACGGTTCTGGTCGGATTGACGCGGCCGAGAATGTCGCGAGGACCGTAGGCGGCAGAAGTCAGCTCAACTTCCTGAGCTAAGCGGACTTTCCCGGCGTTAAAAACAATTCGAGGGGCGATTCTCAGAAGATGGTCGATCGTGTCGCCGCGGCTGTATATCGCTCCGATTATGTTCTTCCTCGCTCCGTAGTTTTTGCTGTAACCGCCAAAAAGCCCGGCCTGCCAGCGGGTTCCGTTGGTCTGGATTTCCAGCCAGGCCGAGCCGGTGTTGACCGGCACGTAAGTCCAGCGCAGCTCGGGCAGGCTGCCAATTTCTGAGACGGCATAGCCGCCGAGCATCGTCAGGTGGTGGAGGTTTCCGCCGTAAACCACCTGGGCTTTTACGGTCAGAGGCGCCGTCTTCAGCCGGGCGAAAGCGTAAGCCGCCGCTGAATTTACCGATTCGTCAGTCCGATAGCCCGTCGCTGTGCTGAGGCGCGGCACGATCCTCAATAAATTTCCGCCGCCCCCTAGAAGGAGATTTTTAGTCGCGTATGCCGCCTTTATGTTCAGCTCGGGAAAAGCCGCGTTTCTTAAATAAACCGTGCTGACGCCGTCCGGTCCGGTGGAAGCAAAGTCCCGCTGCGAAAGCGCGGCGGCCGACAGCGAAAACTTTACTTCGGTCCAGGTGAAGCGGATCTGCGGCGCTCGCGAAAAAGGCTCAAACGGCGCACCGGTATTGAATGAGACAACTTCCGGAAAGCTTTCGGTGATGAACATCGGATGCCAGAACTGCCCGATCATAAGCTCGCTTTTTGCCCAGTTGAGCTTGAGGTAGGCGTGCCTAAGACGGAAGCCGTTTATGTCCGGGTCGGAATGGCCGAAGAATTCTCCCTCGATGTATCCCTGGGTCTTTGCGCCCAGCGCCTTCGGTCCCGTGACCCGAAGCGCCAGCCTCGTCTGAATCGACAGGATATGGAAAGTGTCCTTAGCGTTGAGGTCGCGTCCGTCGGGGTCGAGAAGCTGATCCTTAGGATAAAGCAGAAAATGCCCTTCTCTGATGCTTACGGTCTGGCGGGTGTCGTAGAGCACATCGGTCTTTATGAATCCGCTGAAGGTCAGGGTGATTTTATCGTCCTGGCTCTGAGCCTTGAGGGCTATGACCCCAGCCCCTAACCAGGTTAAAACTAAAAGGCTTAATACCGCTAATTTTTTCCTTTTCATAATGTAAGTATTTATAGCAGAGTCAGCACATTATTTCCATTCAATCGGGGGCTTTCACAGCGTACGCTTTATTATGGGATTAATTTGTTCTTGATTTAATTCCGAGCAATGAATTAAACCACAAAAATTCGGGATAAGGTTTACTTTATAAAGCTTGCCGATAAGAACTTAACAGGACCGGCTATCTTATTTCAGCCACTTTCTGTTCAGGCAAGGTCCATCCAGGATTGCCTCTCCAATTGACCATGAATTACGTCCTGGACTTATTCTTTCCAGGCAAGAATTATTCATTAATGAAATAGAAACTTTTAAAACTTTTTGACCTCGCTTGAAGATTAAAGTTTCTGCCGGGCGTGATTATTTTTATTTAGAGGCTGACAGTTGTTAGTGCCGTTGATTTTTGCCCTGCTGTGTTCAACGAGGTTCTGCTGTAGCCAATCGTTTAGCGGCCGGGTCAAAGGCTCTTCTGGATTTCCACCAAGGTTGATTCCGCATCCTGCCGGATTTCAAAGTCGCGCTTCTGGAAGACGGCGATCATCTGCGGGTTGTCGGTGGTCGTGTAGGCGACAATCTTTTTCACGCCCCAGGCCCGGGCGATTTCCGTGCAGTAGTCGGTGAGCAGCCCCCGAGCCCACGATTCTGCCAGTTGTCCTGAACGAGCACCGCATACTCAGCCGCCGTCCGCGTCGGGTCGGCCGTCAGACGCCCGATTCTTATAATTAGTCATTTCCCTTTCCCCGGTAGAGCGGTCAAATAAAGGACATCCTCTTTTTCACCGACTGCGCCATGCTGAATTATAGAATCAACAATCGGCTAAACCTGACCTCTGGCGCTGACGGCTTGCGCCTCCTCCCCATATCGCCTGTCAGGATCTCCTGATGCCCCCGCAGACCTCCACAAAATATTACTCTTGGTCTTCTTTTTGGCCGGGAGAACTGCGATAACTTTTTTTACCTCTTTTAACCTGACTGCGACTTCCTGGCCTCTTCCGGCCGGGTTTAAGCCCAATTTGCCTCTGAAGGCTCCTTTTTTTCGCATTGCCAATAACGGGATAAGGCGAAGTCAGCATTTGAGGAATCCTTTTCTGGAATTCTGCTCCTCAGGTCTTGTTTGCTACCCGGTCACGAAACGCAAAGTGAAAAAATAAATTGATTTAAAAATATTGAATTTTCTGGCAAAATAATAAATGAAAGTTAGGGGCATGAAAAAGAGACTTCATATTTGGTTTTTGCGGCGGGAAACTGTTAAGACGGAAAAATTGTTTTTTTCATTTTTATTGTCTAAGGCTTTGCCGGAAAAAAGTATATCTTGCAGCCCATTTCGACAAATCGATAAATTGAAGAGACAACAGATTGAGCCTGCATTAACTATTTTGCTGGCACCCGGTTTCTTGAGGCCAAATAGCCTGACATTCTTTAGAGGGGGGTGGGCAAGTGGCCAAAATATTACTTTTTTTAGGGGATAAAACGAAGAACCGTTTATTGGACGGGCTGCTTTCAAAGCAATATGAGGTTATCCCCGCCTGTTCAGAAGTTGACCTGAAGACTGATTTTGACCTGGCTATTATCGACCATGATATTCTTAGACGTTTCGGGGAAAGAATAAAAATTCGGAAAGAAGAAGAGTCGCCAGTTTTTCTTCCATTTATCTTAGTTTCAACACGAAAGAACATGGGCCGGGCAGTCCAGCACTTTTCTAAAACAATAGACGAAATAATTGTAACGCCGATTGAAAAGAATGAATTGTATACACGAATAAGGGTTTTGCTCAGGATGCGAGAATTGTCCGCCGAAGTTCATTCCCGTTGCCAGAATATCTTTGACAAGGTCCCCTTCGGTCTATGTCGAATGTCAGCCGAAGGTTACATTTTAGAGGCCAACCTGGCTCTGGCTGAAATGTTAGGTTATCCCGGCGTGGAAACGTTAGAGGGGCTTCGCATTATGGATATGTTTGTAGATTCTGATGAAAAGAAAAGATGGCAGGAACTGGTTGAAAGGAGAGAATCTATGCTGAATTTCGAAGCAAAGTTACGCCGGAAAAATGGTTCGGTGATATGGGTTGAAAAGAATCTAATGCCGGTAAAAAATTCTGAAGGCCGCGTTTTGTATTTCGCCGGCTGTCTCCACAACATAACAGGTCGAAAGTTAGCGGAGCTCAGGGTCCGTGACAGTGAATTAAAATATAAATGCCTTTTCGAAAGTGTAGAGGATGCCGTTTTGTTGATACATGATGGAAAACTTGTAGATTGCAACGAAAGGGCATCCAGCATTTTTGGCCTGAGTCGGGATGGAATTATAGGCAAAACGCTTTGTGATTTATCTCCTCCGTTCCAGCCAGGTGGAATACCCTCCAGAGATTTGTTTTCAGAGAAGATCAAACTGGCTCTGACTGAGGGACCACAACATTTTGAATGTCAACATTGCCGACCTGACAATAATCTTTTCATTGCCGGAGTTACTATGATAGCTCTGGACATAGGTGAAGAAAGACTGGTTCATGCCATCGTCCGCGATATTACCGTTAGTAAACAGATTGAAGCCAGCAGCGCAGAATTTCAAAGAAAATATTTTAATCTGGTGGAAAATATTAACAGCATCATTCTGTGCTGGGATCGCGACGGAATTATTAAATTTATAAATAAATATGGACTGCAATTTTTTGGCTATTCAGCCGAGGAGCTCATAGGACGCAATGTAGTCGGAACAATCGTCCCCCCGGTGGACAGAAATGGCCGGGATATGCGCCAGATGATCAAAGAGATCTGTGATAATCCCGCAGCCTTTGAACGTAACATCAATGAAAATATTCGCCGAAACGGAGAGCGTGTCTTGATTTCCTGGAACAATAAGGTTGAAATTGACGAACTGGGTAAAGTTAAGGAAATTCTGAGCGTTGGCGTAGACATTACTGAGAGAATTCGGGCAGAGGAAGAAATCCGGGACCTGAATGAGAAATTGAAGTCCTATGCAGAAGAACTTGAGAAGCGCGTGGCTGAACGTACATCTGAGCTTGAAATCGCTAAAAAGCGCGCTGAGGAGGCCGACCGAGTCAAATCAGCATTCTTAGCTACCATGTCTCACGAGCTGCGCACACCCCTTAATTCCATCATCGGGTTCACCGGCATTCTGCTTAAAGGTCTGGCGGGCCCGCTGAACGATGAACAAGCTAAACAACTCCGCATGGTTCAAAATAGCGCCAGCCATCTACTGGAACTCATCAATGATGTGCTGGATATTTCCAAGATAGAAGCTGGTCAGTTAGAAGTTGCCTCCGAACCAGTTGACATGGACGAGGTTGTGAAAAAGGTGATAAGGTCAGCTGCTCCGCTGGCTGAGAAGAAAGGATTAGCATTGTTATTTGAGATGGCACCAGAGGTTGGCCAGATTATTAGCGACCGGCGTCGTGTGGAGCAAATCTTGCTTAACCTGATTAATAACGCTATTAAATTTACCAATCAGGGAGAAGTTCGGATTAGATGCTGGACCGAAGAAGGTTGGGTCATGACCAGTGTATCTGACTCAGGTATTGGAATCAAACCGGAGGATATAGAAAAAATATTCAAACCATTCTGCCAATTAGATATCGGCCTATCCCGTGAGTATGAGGGTACTGGATTAGGCTTGTCCATCTGCAAGCGATTAGTGGAACTTCTGGGCGGCAAAATCTGGGTGGAGAGCGAAGGAGAAGGAAAAGGAAGTATGTTCAAATTTAGTCTGCCTGTGCGGGGGCCGGGAGGAAATCGTTATTAATTAAAGCCAGAGGCATGGAGAAGTAAGAAGGCAAAGAACCATAGTATCAACACAAAACCATGGCTGGATATCTTCAACTACTAACTTAATCTGAGATAAAAGGAGTGAAATTATGAAAGCTAAAATTCTTGTCATCGAAGATAACGAACAAAACCTCTATCTTACTACTTTCATCATGGTAAAAAATGGTTATCAGGTTATTCAAGCGCGTAACGGAGTTGAAGGAATCAAGAAGGCGAGTCAGGAAAAGCCGGATCTGATCATCTTAGACATCCAGCTGCCACTCCTTGACGGATACGAGGTAGTTCGGCGTTTGAAGAAAAACCCCGAGACCAGCAATATCCCTATTATTGCTGTAACTTCTTATGCCATGACCGGCGATCGGGAAAAAATCCTGGATTCAGGATGCAGCGGGTATATAGAAAAACCTATTAATCCTGACACATTCCTTGAACAGGTGAAAGGACATTTGCAGAATTTCTGCCTCGAAGATTGAAATTGAGGAGGAGCTGGCATGACCAAACCGAGCTTTCGAATCATGATCGTTGATGATAATGAGCAAAACCTCTATATGCTTAAGGTTCTTCTGAAAAGCCACGGTTATGAAGTCGTCCTGGCCAACAACGGCGCTGATGCACTGGATAAAGCGCGACTTGACCCGCCAGACCTGATTGTTAGCGACATTTTGATGCCTGTGATGGATGGCTTTACTCTTTGCCGCCTGTGGAAGAAAGATGAGCAACTGAAGCGCATTCCCTTTGTTTTTTACACTGCAACCTATACAGACCCCCGAGACGAGGAGTTAGCCCGAAATCTCGGCGCGGAGCGGTTTATCATCAAACCGATGGAACCAGATCTCTTCCTGGAGATGGTAGATGATGTTATTCATGAGGCAGAAAAGGGCCGCCTGATCCCGAGCCAGAAGACGGTGGAAGATGAAGTGGTTTATTTCAAGGAGTACAACGAGGCTCTTATCAGAAAGCTGGAAGACAAAGTGTTGCAACTGGAGGAAGCTAACAGGCTCTTAAATCGCGAGATTGCCGAACGTCAGAGGATAGAAGAAACACTTCGGGAGAGCGAAGCTCGTTATCGCCTGCATTTTGAGAATGTTTCTGATGTCATCTTATCGCTAAACTCCGATTTAATATTGTCCGAAATATCTCCTTCTGTAGAGAAAGTACTTGGCTACAGGCGGGAAGAATTACTCGGTAAACCATTGCAAAATCTGAACATTCTTGCGCCTGAATATTTAGAACAAGCTCTCTCTGATGCCAGACGCGTCTTGCAAGGTGAACAGGTTTTTGCAGCCTTATACCAGTTTATAACCAAGGACGGTTCAAGAAAGTGGGGTGAAGTCAGCTGTATGCCCGAGGTGCAATCCGGTCAAGCAGTATCGATAATTTCAGTGGCCAGAGATGTTACCGATCGAAAGCAGGCGGAGGAAGAGCTTAAAAGAAGCCATGAGAAATTAAAAGGAGTATTAAGAGGGGTTGTTAATGTCATTATATCGATTATCGAAGAAAGAGACCCTTATACCGCCGGACATCAACGCCGGGTAGCACAGCTGGCCTGTGCTATAGCTGAAGAAATGAACCTTCAGGAGGAAGATATCGAGGGATTAAAAATGGCTGCTTTGATACACGACCTGGGCAAGGTCAAGATTCCTGCTGAAATCCTCGCCAAACCCGGCAAATTATCTTATGCCGAGTGGTCATTGATAAAGTTGCATCCACACGTTGGTCATGAGATATTGAAAGGCATAGAATTCCCATGGCCAGTAGCTGAGATTGTGTTCCAGCATCATGAGAGGTTAAACGGGACTGGCTATCCTCAAGGGCTTTCCAACGATGAGATCCTTTTAACCGCCAGAATTCTTGCCGTCGCGGACGTAGTCGAAGCCATGTGCTCTCATCGCCCATATCGACCGGCGAGAAGTGTGGATGCCGCAATGGAAGAGATCTCCCGAAATAAAGGTGTTCTTTATGATCCTGAAGTGGTGGAGGCTTGCAAGAGGCTTTTTATTGAAAAGCGGTTTTCTTTCAATTAATGAAGCAGGCTATATTCTGGACTTACAAAAGCACTTCTTTCCTTTTGTTTATTTGATATGTGAATGCAAATAAAAGAAATCAGTACGGAATATGAATATTTTCGTGTTGCTGCTGAATTTAAGAATATTATTTTGAGATTAAAGGAATAAAGCGAATCAAAATACGAAAAAAGCGTATCCCTTACCTCATGGTGTTCAACCTGAACTAAAGCTGGAATTTTTTTAGCAGATTCGGGCAGAAGAGAAAATTTTCTTTTTTTTGCAGCTCTTTAATTTCTGTTTTTCAGCCGTTTTGAAGATTGGTTATGGGCTTCAGAGAAATGTTTTTTTCTGCTCGGGATTCAATCTGTACCGCCTTTTAAGTTAACGAGGAATTATATTTCGTTTCTATCATTAGTGAGCCAGCTTTGGTCATTAATAAAAAAATAGGCGAGTAGATTCTGGAAGCTTTACTTAAAGCTGAGATTTTTTTCCCGGCGTGATCCATACATGTCGAAGGCTAACAGTTGTAACAGCTATTTATTTTAACTCTGCTCTGCTGTGTTCAACCAGGTTCTGCCGTAGCCAGTCGTTTATTGGCCCACCTCTTTCAGAGATTCTTCTGAATCTCCACCAAGGTTGATTCCGGGTCCTGACGAATTTCAAAGTCGCGCTTCTGGAAAACGGCGATCATCCGCGGGTTGTCGGTGGTCGTGTAGGCGACAATCTTTTTCACGCCCCAGGCCCGGGCGATTTCCGTGCAGTAGTCGGTGAGCAGCCCCCCGAGCCCCCGGTTCTGCCAGTTGTCCTGAACGAGCACCGCATACTCAGCCACCGTCCGGCCGGGGTCGGCGGTCAGCCTGCCCACGCCCAGAATCCGGCGCTTGTTCCCGTCGTGATACTCGGCTACGATGGCCATTTCCCGGTCATAATCGATGTAGCAGTAGCGGGAGGCCACCTCATGCGACTGCCAGAAAAAGAAATAGCGGAAGCGCGAGTAGATGGTTTCCCTGGAGCAGCTTCCCAGCAGCTCAAACCACAGCGGCTCGTCCTCTGGCCGGATCGGCCGCAGGGTGATTTCTGTGCCGTCGCGCATTCTGACCTTTCTGATGAATTCTTCCGGATACGGCCGCAGCACCAGATGCTCGTAGGGCTTGACTTTTTCCGGCGCCACCTCGCGGTCTGCGATGATTCTGGCGTCCAGGGCCACTACCTCTTCCGGGCTCACCAGAAGCGGGTTGATGTCGATTTCTTTTATCTCCGGATAATCGGCCACTAAGTAAGAAAATCTGATGATGATTTCAATCAGCCGGTCGATGTTGACCGGCGGCTTTCCGCGGTAACCCTTGAGAAGCGGCCAGCTCCTGAGCTGCTCGAGCGCCCGGCGGGCCAGGCGTTCGTTGAGCGGCGGAAAGCAGATCGAGCGGTCCTTCAAAACCTCGGCCGCCGTTCCGCCCAGTCCGACCATAATTACCGCGCCGAAAGTCGGGTCCTTTTTGCTGCCGAGGATCATCTCCAGGGCGTCGCGGGCCACGACCATCTTCTGGACGGCCACGCCTTCGATGCGGGCGTCCGGAACTCTTTCCTTGACCGTGTGCATCATGCGCTCGAAGGCTGCCTCCACCATGTGGTCGTCTTCAAGGTCGAGGGCCACGCCGCCGACGTCGGTTTTATGGGTGATGTCGGGCGAATGGATTTTGAGCACCACCGGATAGCCGATCCGGCGGCTCAGCCGGACGGCTTCCTCTTTTGTCCGGGCGAGGCGCGGAAGAGTCGTCGGAATGCCGTAGGCGTCGAGAATCTTTTTGGACATCTCCTCGCTCAGGATTTCGGAGCCCTGGCTCAGCCACGGCAGCACCTGCTGGCGGATTTTTTCGCGCTCAACCGGAAATTCGACCGAAATTTCCCGCGGGGTTTCGTAGAGGTTTTCGAGGTTGCGGGAGTAATTCACCAGAATCATGAAGGCCCGCACCGCCTGCTCCGGCGTGTTGTAGGTCGGGATGCCGGCCTCGTTGAGAAGGCGGTTGGCTTCGCGCATCGAGGGACCGCCGAGGAAGGCCGCTAAGATGGGCTTTTTGGCTTCGGCGGCGATCGGCATGAGCTCCTTGGCGATTCCCGGCGGGTTGGTCATTGCCTGGGGCGTTACGATCAGCAGCACCGCATCGACGCCTTCGTCCTGGAGCACGGCGTTTATGGCTTTAGCCACGGTTTTCGATTTGGCGTCTCCGAGCACATCAACCGGGTTGCCGTGCGACCAGGCCGGCGGCAGCGACTGGTTGAGGGCCTCGATGGTCGCCGGACTGAGTTTCGCTAACTGCCCGCCCGCTTCAATCAGGGCGTCTGAAGCCATGACGCCGGGGCCGCCGGCATTGGTGACGATGGCTAAGCGCGGGCCCTTCGGTATCTTGTGACGGCCGATGAGCTCGGCCACGTCGAACATCTCGCCGATTTCAAACACCCTGGCCATGCCGGCCCGCTGGAAGGCGGCTTCGTAGATGGCGTCTTCGGCGGCCATGGCGCCGGTGTGGGAGGAGGCGGCCTCGGCCGATTCCGGGAACCGGCCCGCCTTGTAGGCGATGATCGGCTTGGTGCGAGCGTAGGCTCTGGCGGCCGACATGAACCGGCGGGGGTTGGAAATAGATTCGATGTACATCAGGATCGAGCGGGTGTTTTCGTCCTCGCCGAAGTAATCGATCAGGTCGCCGAAATCAATGTCAAGGGCGTTTCCGATCGAAACAAAATAGGAAAAGCCGATTTTCTCCTCGAGCGACCAGTCGAGGATTGAGGTGCAGAGGGCCCCCGACTGGGAGATGAAAGCGATGTGCCCGGGAAGCGGCATGGCCGCGGCAAAGCTGGCGTTAAGATTTAGCCCGGGCGAGATGACCCCCAGACAGTTTGGGCCCAGGATGCGCATCCCGGGGTATTTTTTCTTCTCGGCTAAAATCTGCTCTTCGAGGGCGCGGCCTTCGGGGCCGATTTCCCTGAAGCCGGCCGAGATGATGATAATTCCCATTATCCCGGCCTGGCCGCACTCGGCGACAATCCGGGGAACCTGGGGCGCGGGGGTGCAGATGACGGCTAAATCGGGGGTGCGGGGGAGGGAAGTCACGCCGGTGAAGCAGGGGATGCCCATGACCGCTTCAACCGTCGGATTGACCGGGTAGACTACGCCCCGGTAGCCGCCGGTAATCAGGTTGGAGAGGATTTTGCCGCCGACGCTTTTCGGGTTGGGTGTTACCCCAACCAGGGCTAAACGCTGCGGTTTGAATATCTTATCTAAGGTTTCCAGTTCTTCCATGCGCCAACTCCAGAATCTATCTTCAGGCTTTTTTAATTCTACCGGCATCGGGCCGGCCGAGGAAACATATTCAATTTTAATTTAAAACCGCCTTAAATTACAGCGCCGGCCTTTGCTTTTCAAAGAAAACAAAATACAATAAGAATAATTATCTTTAGGAGGGGGAAAATGAGAATATATATAACGCACTGTTCAAGAAGAAAAGATGATTCTTTAAAAAACACCGGCAGGAAAGTAACACCCGATAAGCTTTACCAGGCAATTCCACTTCAACGTTTTATTAAGAAATGCCAGGAAAAAAATGTAAAGTGGGCGATTTTTTCTGATTTACATAGTGTGCTTTTTCCTGATGTGGAAATTGAATGGTATAAATAAAAACAATCAAAAAGTTATTTTTGAGGCCAATGAAAGGACAAGAGATGGAATAAGTAGGCAGGGTTAAAATAGGAAGGCAGATTTTCGGTATTAGCTTGGTATAATATAAGGCTCATATAGAAACCGAGATAAGAGCTATGAAGCAGGATTTAAAGTCTGAAGGGATGAAGGAAACGCAGCGCCGGAGTCTTTCCTGGCAGTTAATCTTTATTCTGGGGCTGGTAAGCGCCCTGGGTGATGTGACTTACGAAACGGCGCGCGGGGTGTCAGGTCCGTATCTGCTGTTCCTGGGGGCCAGCGCGGCCGCAGTCGGTCTGGTTTCGGGACTCGGGGAGTTCATCGGTTATGCCCTGCGTTTGGTGAGCGGCTACTTAGTTGACCGCACGAGGGCTTACTGGACAGCGACTTTTATCGGGTACGGTTTGATTCTGTGTGTCCCGCTTCTGGCTTTTGTCAACCGCTGGGAGCTGGCGGCGCTTATGCTGATACTTGAGCGTGTTGGCAAGGCCATTCGCTCTCCGGCCCGCGATACGATTCTTTCCCATGCGACCGCTCAGACCGGGCGCGGTCGGGGTTTTGCCCTGCACGAGTTTCTGGATCAGATTGGCGCGGTGGCCGGTCCGGTTCTCTTTGGCGTGATTTTCGCGGTGCGTCAGTCTTACCGCGACGGATTCAACCTGCTCTGGATCCCGGGCCTTTTGATGATGGGCACGCTTTTCATGGCCAGAGTTCGGGTTCCAGCGCCGGAAATTCTCGAAAAGGAGAGCCCGGAGGCTGACGACGCCGGAAAACGGCTACCGCGGGCTTTTGTCTGGTATGCCGTCTTTACGCTTTTCAGCGTCGCGGGATTTGCCACCTTCGCCCTGCTTTCGTTCCACTGGACAGCCAGCGGAATTTTTCCGGCGGGAAGGATAGCTTTTCTATATGCCTTAGCGATGGGTGTTGATGCGGTGGCAGCGCTGGCAGTGGGCCGCATTTACGATAAAATCGGACTTAAAGGGATGCTTTTAATCCCGCTTTTAACCCTGCCGGTTCCATTTCTGGGCTTTTCCAGAAGTGCTACCCTGGCCCTGGCCTGCGTGGTGCTCTGGGGTGTGGTTATGGCCGCTCATGAAACGGTTATGCGGGCGGCGGTGGCCGACATGGTAGGCAGAGCGCGGCGGGCTTCCGCCTACGGCATTTTCAATACGCTGTACGGCGCGGCCTGGTTTGTCAGCGGGGCGGTTATGGGTTTCCTTTACGAACGAACCTTAGCCGGAATTTTTATCTTTGTGGTCGCGGCTGAAATTCTATCGCTGGCAGCCTTCGCCATCCTGTACCGCGCCCTTACCTCAGCCAAACCCCAGCCTGAACAAGCACAATCATAATCTTAATTTAAAGCCGGTGGAGATGGTCAGGCCGGGGGAGCCGTAGCCGTAAATCAGCTCGTAGCGGGTGTTCAGCAGGTTCTGGATGTGGAGAAAGATGGTCAGCGGTTTATTCAGCTCGTAGTTCAGAAGAAGGTTGGCAATGGCTGCCGGCTTCAGTTTAACGGTCTCCGCCGGATAAGCCGAATAATTGACGTCAAATCGCGAGCCGAGATAGTTGAGTTCTGCCGCCAGGTTAAGCGCCCGGCGGGTGTAGCTCAGGTAGAAATGGAGCGAATTTTCAGGGCGACGGAGGAGAGGAGTTCCGGAGTCGAGGTCGCGCGCCCGCAGATGAGTCCAGCCGGCGCGGAGAGCCAGCGATTTCAGGAGATTTGCCTGGAGCGAAGCTTCCACACCGTGGCTTGAAGCCCGCCCGAGATTCTGATAACCCGAGCCGGTATAGAATTGAATCAGGTTGCGGTAACGCGTTTCGAAATAAGTTAATGAGAGAGAAAGCCTCTGGCCAAACTCTTTCTCCACGCCGGCGTCCCAGCCGATGTTTCTTTCAGGCCTTAAATTTTCATTGCCGGTC
>FWWM01006071.1_pt1 | contig 25702 bp, 22 predicted proteins | sample 2228351 | NCBI WGS metagenome assembly FWWM01 (sample SAMEA103939774, study PRJEB20133) | metagenome
CGTGTCCGATGGTCATCGAACTGCCGTTGGTGCCGAATGTGGCCTGGCGATTGAGGGCCTCTGCAGGGAGTTCATAGCCCCGTTCTTTGACTGGTGCGGTCAGGGCCTTGCGGAAAGCCTGTTTCATCTCGGTCAGGGAGACACGGTCTTGAGGGCGTTTCGGCCCAGCCAGGGAAGGGGTGACCGAGGCCAGGTCCAGTTCGATCACGTCGGTGAATTCGGGGTCTGGGCTATGCGCGTCGCGGAACAGACCCTGTTCGCGCAGATAGGCTTCCACCAGGGCGATGGTCTCTTCGGAGCGGCCGGTCAGGCGCAGGTAGCGCAGGGTTTCGGAATCGACTGGGAAGAAGCCGATGGTGGCGCCGTATTCCGGGGCCATGTTGCCAATGGTGGCCCGGTCGGGCAGGGACAGGGAATCCAGGCCGGGGCCGAAGAATTCCACGAACTTATCCACCACCCCTTTGTGGCGCAACATTTGTGTGACTGTGAGCACCAGATCGGTGGCAGTCACTCCCTCGCGCAATTGGCCATAGAGTTTGAAGCCGATCACATCGGGCAGGAGCATATCCATCGGCTGACCGAGCATCACGGCTTCGGCCTCAATGCCGCCCACACCCCAGCCCAGCACGCCCAGGCCGTTGATCATGGTGGTGTGTGAGTCGGTGCCCACCAGGGTATCGGGAAAGGCCAGCCATTCTTCTTCAGAAGCGCCGGGGATCGTCTGGCGGCGAGTCATCACTACCTGGGCCAGGTATTCCAGATTCACCTGATGGACGATGCCGGTCATGGGCGGGACCACGCGGAAGTTGCGAAAGGCCTGCTGCCCCCATTTCAAAAACTCGTAACGTTCGCGATTGCGCTGGAATTCCACTTCAGCGTTGCGATACAGAGCATCAGGAGTGGCAAAGAAATCCACCTGGACGGAGTGATCGATCACCAGGTCTACCGGCACCAAGGGGTTGATGCGCTTCGGGTCGCCTCCCAGGCGAGTCACTGCGTGGCGCATGGCGGCCAGGTCCACTACGGCAGGGACGCCGGTGAAATCCTGCATGACCACACGGGCCGGCAGGAAGGGGATAGCCGGGCGTGCCCCGACCGGTTTCCAGGCGGCGATGTTTTTCACATCGTCGTGGGTGATTTCTCGATCATTGCACTGGCGCAGGGCCGCCTCGAGCAGCAGGCGAATGGAATAGGGCAATTTGCGCAGTTGGGTGAGGCCGGCCCGTTCCAGGGCATCCAGCCGATAGATGATGTATTCCCTTCCGTTAACCTTCAAGACATCACGAGCGTGAAATGGATCATGCATATCCAAACTCCTTGGGCATGTAGCATCGAAAATGGGATATACAGATGGCTTATCGTTTCAAGTCAGTGTGGAAGCGCCTGAGCAGACTCTCCCGCTCTTTCGGCGCCAGGAAGGCCGCCTGAATCGCCTGTAGGATGCATTCTTTGATCTGATCTTCCGACAGTCCCAACTGATGAGCCAGAGCGTATTCATGGCTCAAGGTGATCTGCGAAACCGAAGGATCGTCGGTGTTCAGGGTGACTTTTAAGCCGGCCTGGATCATGCGGACCAACGGATGGGTCTGATCGGGGGCGACCACGCCCGACTGATAGTTGCTGGTCGGGCAGACCTCGAACACAATGCCATTTTCCCGTGCCAGCGCCAGCGTGTAGTTGTCCTCGAGCACGCGTACCCCGTGGCCAATGCGTTCGGCTCCCAGCGTTTCGATCGCTTCGCGCACGTTTTGCGCACCACCCCACTCCCCGGCATGAACGGTAAGATGTAAACCGGCTTGGCGGGCTTCTTTCAACACAGGCGCAAACGGCTGAGCCGGGAATTCGGCTTCGTTGCCGGCCAGATCGATCCCCACGATCCCCTTTTTCATGCGTTCAATCGCCAGCCAGATCACCTGTTCTGCCAGTTCCAGACTTTCATGGCGGTTGATAGACGCGATCAGGCCGATCTGCACCTTAAAGCGTTGGGCTGCCTGCTGGGCGCTTTCAATCACCCAATCCATCACTTCATGCAGAGGAAAGCGCTCCGCGCGGCTTAGCGCAACCGGCGTGAAACGCAGTTCCAGATAGCGGATGTTCTCTCGGGCGGCATCTTCGATAGCCTCGCGGGTCACGCGTTGGATCACTTCTGGCGAGCGGTAGAACACACGCAGGGTATGGAATTTGTTCAGGAAGTTTTGAAATGTGCGCGGTTCGCCCTCTTGCACCTGAACCAGTTTGTTCAGGCTGACCGGCAGAGTCATGTGATGGGCCCGGGCTATGTCGAGCATGGTCTCCAGGCGCAATGAACCTTCCAGGTGACGGTGTAACTCCACCTTTGGATAAGGGCGAAAGAATTCAACTTGAATGGGCGAGGGTTTCATGACATCCTTCCCTGGTGGCGTTTGCGCTTCTTTTTGCTGCTGGAAGGCGAGGGTTCAGCTACGGAGGTGGAAGCGGTAGCTATGGGTGTTTCCGTGGTCAGGCTGGCAGAGGGGCGCGGTTGGATCGCAAATAGCCGGTTGATCACAGTCTCGCGGATGTCTTCCAGCAGGTGTTGGAACATCTCGGAGGCGCGCGATTTATATTGTACCAGTGGATCGCGCTGAGCATAGGCTTCCAGGCCGATGGAGACGCGCAGGGCCTCTATGCGCGTCAGGTAGTCTACCCACAATTCCGTGATGGCAGACAGCAACAACTGGCGATAGACTTCGTTCAACAGGCGGAAACCTGCCTGGCGAACCGCCTCGCGCGGGACTTCAAGCGGGCTGCCCTGCCGAAGGAGTTCCTGTCGTCCCCAGATTTCGGCCAGGGTTTGCTCTGCCTGTTCCAGGTGATCGAGAATGGCTTCGATTAACTCGTCTTCGGTTTTCTGACGCATTTGCTCGGCAGCCAGGTAGGCGTAGTTAAAGCGACGAACGATCTGAGTTACCTGGCGGTGGGTGCGCGGATCGAAGAAGGTTCGCCCTTCCTGCGACAGGGTGAGCAAGAAGCGGAGCACATCCGATGGAGTGTTTAGCGGCTGACGATCGAGCAGTGGATTGATTTCCTGGGCCATGATGCCTTTGTCAGAAGTGAGTTGCTCGTAACGGCGTTGGAGAATCGCTTGGCTGCGTTCGGCAATCCTTTCGGTCAGGTCGTCCCAGTGCAGCGTTTCGATGTCGTCTCTGGAGAGGCCCAGGGGCTCACCTAGGCGCATTTCGACCGAAGAGATCAGGCGGCTCACGGCCAGGTCAGTGATCTGCGCAGTGACCATTTCTGTGATCTCCTGGCGCAGACGTTGAGGTTCCTGGGCTAGGGTGCGCATCTGGGAAGGGTCGAGTTTGAGCGGCAGGCGTGTCAGGGCCTGGAGTTCGTCCAGCAGTTGTTGAGGGCGGGGCTGGTCTTCTCGGTCGGGCAGGCTGGAGAAGAAGGTATCCAGCAGGTCGGTGCGTTCTTCAATCTGTTGGTTTAAGGAGGTGGTGGCACGCTGAATCGTGGTGTGGATGGTCTGCAGGAGGTGGGCCTGTTCGATCTGGAGGGTGCGTCGTGCCAGGTCCAGCGCGGCCGCTTTGGGGTCCGGCGGGGAACCGAAGGCGCCCAGGACGCATTGCATGGGGAAGGAAGGGAACAGGGTGTCGGAGTCTACCACGAAGGTAGGTTGTACCTGATCTAGCCAGAAGGCCAGGCGCCAGAAGGTGTCCTGGTGTTCGAATGCGTGGGTAACCCGTTTCTGGACTTCTGCCTGGAGCAGTTCCCGGATATCTTCGCGCAGGTCTTCTTTGGTAAAGACGCGATCGCGCTGGGCGTAGATTTGCATACGTTGTTTGTTGAGCACATCATCGTATTCGAGCAGGTGTTTGCGCATGTCGAAGTTAGCGCCTTCTACCCGGTGCTGGGCCTGTTCGATGACGTTGCTCACCAGGCGTGCTTCGAGGGGATAGGCGTCGTCCACGCGCAGGCGTTCCATCAGATTGCTCACCTGTTCGCCCCCTTGAATGCGCATCAGATCGTCCTGTAGGGAGAGGTAGAAGCGCGAGGAGCCCGGATCTCCCTGGCGGCCGGCGCGACCGCGCAACTGGTTATCAATGCGACGGGCTTCGTGGCGTTCGGTGGCCAGGACGGCCAGTCCCCCCAGGGCGCGCACCTGCAATTCCTGTTCCACGTGTTTCCAGAAGGCGGTCAGGTTTTGTGAGGCTTTCAAGCCCAGGCCGAGTTGGGCATAGAGGACGTTGGATAGTTGGGCCCATTCATCGCCGTGGTTGCTGGCGTATTGTTGGGTGAGTGCGGTGCGCAGGTGTTGAAACTCGGCCAGTTTATCTCCGTTGGGAGAAAACGAAATGGCCTGTTCTTTGAGCAGGGCTGGCAGCAGCGACTCAAGCAAGTCAATGGGACTCATGCTGTAGGGATTGGCCACGCCATATCGCTTTGCCAGGTCTTTGATGTAGGCCAGCAGGAACTCGTCTAATTCGCCACCCAGTTTGATGTCCACACCGCGGCCGGCCATGGAGGTGGCGATGGTCACGGCACCGAAGGCGCCGGCCCCGGCGATGATCTGGCTTTCCTCGGTATGCTTGCGGGCATTCAACACCCGATGGGGAATGCCGCCAGAGAGGACTTTTTTCAGGCGGGGGAGATCGGTTTCCTCCAGGCGTAGAATCTCCAGCAGACGGGTCAGGTTGTCTTCGTCCTCGGGGTTGATGTTGACCAGCCCCAGCGGTCTGGCAAACTGGCGTAAGGTGGAGGCATCCAGTTTTTCCAGGGGCACGTTGAGCGGTTCCAGTTCCGGGACGCGCAGTCCGTCTTCCTGGCGGCCATTGGCTTCAAACCACAGGCGGCGGATCAGCAGGACTTGAAGCAGGCGCCGGATGGCTTCGGCGCGCAGCCGGGTGGAGAGAAATTCCGAGTTTTCTACCGAGGTGGTGCCGATCAACAAGGGGCGGCCGCGCACGTGGTGGCGGATGATCTCGGTGACCACTGCCCGCAGTTTGGCCTCACGCGTGCGATAGACCACGTCTGGGTAATCCTGGCGGCGCCAGAACACGGGTCTCTTTTGTGGGTCGTCCCGCCGGCAGAAGTAGGCAATCGGATAGCCCTCCTCGTCTCTGGCTTTAACTTCGATCAGGGGTGAGTCGGGGCGCGAGGCCAGATATTCCAGGTTGGTGGGAATGGGCACCACTTCGAGGGCGTAAATCTTGTGGAATTCTTCGGCTTCGGTCAGAGCGGTACCGGTCATGCCGGCCAGTTTTTGGTACATGCGGAAGTAGTTTTGCAGGGTGATGGTGGCGTAGGTGACGCTTTCTGGCTCGATGCGCACGCCTTCTTTGGCTTCGATCGCCTGGTGCAAACCATCGCTCCAGCGGCGGCCGGGCATCATGCGGCCGGTGTTCTCGTCCACGATGATCACTTTGCCACCCTGTACGACGTAATCGCGATTGCGACGGAAGAGGAACTGGGCACGCAGGGCCTGCTCCAGGTAGCCCAGGAGACGAGCCTGTTCGGGGGTGATGTCTTCTGGACGATCGGGGTCTTGCAGCGGCTGGCCGAGCAGCCGTTCCACATGCGCCAGGCCGACTTCGGTGAGCGAGACGGTGCGGTCTTTCTCGTTGATCTCGTAGTCTTCCGGGTTGAGTTGTTTCACCACCTGGGCCATGCGGGTATACCACTCCAGGTCGCCAGAGGCTGGGCCAGAGATGATCAGGGGCGTGCGGGCTTCGTCAATCAGGACGTTATCCACTTCGTCAATGATGGCGTAGTAATGTCCGCACTGCACCCGGTCTTCCAGCCGCATGGCCATGTTGTCGCGCAGGTAATCGAAGCCGAATTCGGAATTGGTACCGTAGGTGATGTCGGCGGCGTAGGCTTCCACCCGGTCTACCATGCGCAGCTGGTGTTTGTCCTCCTGGGGGGATTCGCGCTCTGGATCGTAGAGGAAGGCTTTCTTGCCGTTTTCGGTGACAGCGGCCATTTGCAGGACACCCACTGAGAGGCCCAGGAACTGGAAGATGGGACCCATCCAGCGCGCGTCGCGGCGAGCCAGGTAATCGTTGACCGTCACCAGATGTACCCCATGTCCGGCCAGGGCGTTCAGGTAGAGGGGCAGGGTGGCAACCAGGGTCTTGCCCTCGCCGGTGCGCATTTCAGCGATCTGGCCGCGATGCAGGACGATTCCGCCGATCAGTTGAACGTCGTAATGGCGCAGGCCGATGGTGCGTTTGGCGGCCTCGCGCACGGTGGCGAAAGCTTCGGGGAGCAGTTCATCGAGTGCCACCTGTTCGGCCTGGCGACGTTCGTTGGGGTCGGTTATACCCTGCAGGGCGGCTGAAAGACGGGTGCGAAACTGGTCGGTTTTGGCGCGCAAGGCGTCGTCGCTGAGCGATTCGTATTCAGCCTCCAGGGCGTTGATTTGTTCTACGATCGGGGCAAGTGATGCCAGAACACGCTTGTGTGGATCACCACCAATCCATTTGAGCAGATTCTTGAACATACGGTTGACCTTTCTCGGCGGGGGATTATAACAGACCTCGAGGGTAAAAGCCTTTACAGACACCGAATTGTGGTAAAATATAAAGCCAGTGATGCGGGCGTGGCCAAGCGGTAAGGCATCAGCCTTCCAAGCTGAGATTCGCGGGTTCGAATCCCGTCGCCCGCTCTTTCGGTTTTTTTGAACAAATGGGGGGGTGCTCGGGCCCGTGGCGCAGTGGTGAGCGCAAGCGACTCATAATCGCAGGGTCGCAGGTTCGAATCCTGCCGGGCCCATTGTTTTTTCTAGAGGGGGTGGTGGGGGGTCGGTCTATGGTATGATCCATTGCTGATTGACTGCAAATCTTAACTAACCTTAGTTCTGGATAAGAAATTCTGATCCCAGAGCACGCGGAGAACGCAGAGAGAAAAACAAAGGAACTCCGCGATCTCAGCGATCTCGGCGGTAAAAAACGGCGAGTAACGCTTATCCCGAATTCACGGTATGTATCTTTCCAATCGGGCTTCGCTTTATCGAAAGGAGGTTGACCAATGAACAATCTGTTCGCATCCTGTTGTTTTCCTACCATTGAGTAACTGTTCACCCTGATTGGCCAGGGCTTTTCAAAGATTTAATGTTCCATCTCTTTGTGTACCGCCAGGCTTTGCCTGGCAGTGTGTCGACCATAGGTCGGCGGAACAATTTTATGTTACTGAGAGTCACAGCAACTGTAAGAAAGGCCCAAAGATTAGAACTTTGAAAAGCCCTATGATTGGCTTTTTTGACTTGCCAAAATTGCACAAATCAGCGACAATAGCGCCATGACCCGATTCGTGAGGCCGACCCGCGCAGAGATACACGAAGCCTACCTGCAAGGCGAGGAGGCTGTCGTTGCGTTGTTCGAGCGAACCATTGGCCAACTTGCTCTCCGCGTGCAGGCGCTGGAAGATCAAGTTGTCAGGAATAGCCGCAACAGCAGCAAGCCGCCCTCCAGCGATGGGCTGAAGAAGCCTGCTCTGCACAGTCTGCGCAAGCCCAGTGGCAAGAAGAGCGGTGGACAGCCTGGTCACCAAGGGCATACGTTGCAGCGGGTCGAGCAGCCCTAGCATACCCAGGTACATCGTGTGGAGCGGTGTGCGCACTGTCAGGCTTCGCTGGAAGAGGTCGCGGCGAGCGCAGTGGAGAAGCGTCAAGTGTTCGATCTGCCGGTCGTCAGCATCGAAGTGACCGAACATCAGGCAGAGATCAAACGGTGTCCGGTGTGTGGCGAGATAACCAGGGCCGAGTTCCCTTCTGGCGTGGCGGAAGCAGTGCAGTACGGGCCACGGATCAAGGCGCAAGCGGTGTACTTCAATCAAAATCATCACATTTCCCTGGAGCGCACGCAGGAGATCCTGAAAGACCTGTATGGTCAATCGCCCAGCGAAGCGGCCATCCTCGCCGCTTGTCAGGAGGTGAAGGAAGCCGTGTTGCCGGTGAATGAGGCGGTGAAAGAACATCTGGTTGAGACGAAGGATGTAGTACACTGTGACGAGACTGGACTGCGGGTCGAAAACACGTTGCACTGGGTGCACGTAACCAGTACGGAGCGGGCAACGTCCCTGGACGTGCATCGCAAGCGGGGCAAGGAAGCCTTGGATGCCATCGGTATCTTGCCAAGACGGACGGGAACGATCCAGCATGACGGTTACAGTTCCTACAAACAATACACCCATCTGCCGCATGCACGCTGTAACGCCCACCACGGGCGGGAGTTGGTGTTCCTGAAGGAAGAACACCAGCAAGCATGGGCTGGCGAGATGCAGGCATTGTTGCTGGAGATCAAGCAGGCGGTCGAGCAAGCCAAAGAACAGGGTCGGGGTGCGCTCCCTGCGTGGCAGCGGAATGATTTCGAGGCTCGCTACGATCAACTGATTCTCATCGGACTGACAGCCAACCCGCCGCCCGAGTCGCCAGGGAGCAAACGGGGGCGAAAGAAACAACGCAAGGCAAAGAACCTGCTCGACCGTTTGCAAGGCCACAAGCGGGAAGTGCTGGCGTTCATGGATGATTTCCATGTGCCGTTCGATCACAACCTGGCCGAACGGGATATACGCATGGTCAAACTCAAACAGAAGGTCTCCGGTTGTTTCCGCACATTCCAGGGCGCGCAAACCTTCTGTCAGATTCGCAGCTATATCTCTACTGCTCGCAAGAACGGCCTGCGTGCTTGTGAAGCGCTACAGATGGCTCTGAATGGCATGCCCTTCTACCCAGATTTCCTGCAACTTCCCAAGACTGCCTCGACAGGGTGAGCAGTTACCTTTATTCAATATTTTTGGCGAAGGTATTGCTGCAGACGATATACACTGCCGGCCTTTGGCCGGCGCTAGGCTGAGCCTGGTGGCACAATGGATTGATCTTCGCAGATGAATGGGTGCGTGTTCATGGTTATCCCTCGCGTTTCGTTGAATCGCTGGTTGCTGATCCTGTTGCTGGGACTGGGTGGGCTGTTGCGCCTTGTGGATAGCACCGATCCGCCGCTCGATTTTCATCCTACCCGTCAGCTCCGCAATGCGATTGTGGCACGGGGGATTTATTATGAGATGTTGCCCCAGGCTGATCCAGAGCAACGGGCTCTGGCGGTGTCGATCGCCCGGGTTCCGGCCCGATATGAGCCGCCGATCGTGGAAACCCTGAGCGCATGGACTTACCTGCTGATCGGGGGCGAGTCGATCGTCGTCCCGCGCCTGTATGGGACTCTGGCCTGGTTGCTGGCCGGCCTGGCATTATATGATCTGGCCCGTCGGATCACGCGTTCGTCCGTGGCGGCGCTGCTCTCTCTGGCATATTTTCTGGTGTTGCCGTTTGCCGTGCAGGCCAGTCGTTCCTTTCAACCGGATCCGTTGATGACTGCTTCGGCGGTGATCGGGGTTTATTTTCTGTATCGCTGGTCTGAAGCCCGTGAGCAGGAACGCAGCCAGGTGGAAGATTGGCCCGGGCGAGGTTCGGGGGCTTCCTGGCGCTTTGCAGGGCTGGCGGGGGTGTGGATCGGGTTTGCCGCACTGGTCAAGATTTTCATCGCCTGGGTGGTGGGAGGCGCGGCTGGAGCCATGGTCCTGTTCACGCTGGGGCGTAATGCCTGGCGATCCCGACAGGTGTGGGGGATGCTGGTGCTGATGATCGTGCCAGCCTTCTTGCATTACTTTGTCTTGAACCCGGGACGTTCCAGCGAGTATGTGGTCAACTGGTCGCTGGAAATGCTGCACCTGTTGCTCAGCACCGATTTTTACATGAAATGGCTGGCGTTCCTGGACAGTCTTTTTGGGCAGACCTTTCTGTTCCTGAGCCTGATCGGTACCCTTCTGGCTGCGCCGCGTGGTCGGGCGATGTTGATCGGGTTGTGGATAGGGTATGGGTTGTATGGCCTGTCGGTGCCCTTTCAGATGTATACTCATTCCTACTATCATCTGCAATTGACGCCGATCGTCGCCCTGGGGTTGAGTCCGCTGATCGAGGTCGTCGCCCGCCGGGCGTCCGAAGAGAAGCGGGTCTGGCAGGTGATGCTCGTCGGGGTGATCCTGGCTGGGGTGGGGTTTCAGGCCTGGGTGGCGCGTTCCATCCTTCTTTCCGAAGATTTTCGCCATGAACCGCTCTACTGGCAGAAAGTGGGGCAGGCAATTCCCTCTCGGGCGCAGGTGATTGCTCTGAGCCAGGATTTTGGATATCGCCTGATGTATTATGGATGGCGCCGGGTGACGCTCTGGCCGGCGTTCTCAGGGCTGGCCGAGTTGCGCGGGAACAGACGCCAGACCGAGCAGATGTTTGCTGAACTGGCAGGCGACAAGGATTATTTTTTGGTCACGGCACTCAATCAACTGGAGAAGCAACCTGAATTGAAGGCCATTCTGGAGCAATATGAGGTGGCTGTTCAAGGGGAGGGATTTGTCTTATACGATTTGCGTCGGCCGAAGCCATAATCAGGGAATGGCTTCTGAAAGTTGACGCCAGGGTGTCTTCGATGACCGAAATGGGATGGACTGGGAATCTGGTTCTGCCGCAGCCTGAGACGATCGGCACTCTGCAGCCTGGCGTTGCAAGCAGACAAATGATGTTACAATGATCTTATCTACACCGACAGAAAGAAAGCGAAGATGGCATCTCTGGAACGCATTCTCTTAGTTGAAAGCAATCCAGACATTGTGGATGTGATTGCCCGGCAGGCGCTGAGACCGCTGGGATATTCGGTTGAGGTGGTAGCCGAAGCCCGGACGGCGATTCGGCAGGCTCTGCAATCGTCCCCAGATGTGATCCTGACCAATCTGCACTTGCCGGATCTGAGCGGGAAGGACCTGCTGGTGGCGTTTGTCTCGCAGGGATTGCAGATGCCGATCGTGGTGATTGCTGAGAAGGGAAGGGAACACGAGGTCATTCAGGCTTTTCGCCTCGGCGCAGCCGATGCCTTACTCTGGCCAGCACGCGAGACAGAAGTCGTGACTGCGGTGGAGCGTATCCTGAAGCAGGTGCGACAGGCGCGCAGCCGTCAACTGCTGGATGAACAGTTGAAAGCCACCAACGAACGCTTGCAGCGCAAGGTGCAGGAACTTATGACGATAATTTCCATCGGTAAAGCGGTGGTTTCCAGTAGAGATCGGCGACATTTGATCGAGGTGATTCTTGACGGTGCGCTGCGACTGGCCGAAGCCGATCTGGGATGGTTGTTGTTGCGCGACGAACGCTCCAGTCAGTTCCTTCTGGTTTCGCAGCGCAATTTGCCGCAGGCCTGGGCGAAAAAGGTCGGTCAACCCCTGGATGATGGGATCAGCACGCTGGTGGCGCTTTCGGGGGCTTCGTTGTTGATTCACGGTGAGGCGCTGCAGAAATTCAAGGCGTCCACACTGGGAAAGGCGGCCGCGGTGATCCCGATCAAGGTGCAGGAGGAGGTGATCGGCCTGATGGTGATTATGCGCCAGGCTGGGGTGCCTTTTGATGATTCCATTCAGACCTTGCTGGAAGCAGTGGCCGATTATGCCTCGATCGCGCTGGTGAATGAACGCCTGTTCCGGGCTCTGCAACAAACGGCAGAGGCCGCTCGGGTGGAAGAGCAGCGCCATCGAGAGGCTCTGGCTTCGTTACGGGATGCTTTGCAAAGGGAACTGGACCAGATTCTCTATCCGATGAGTTTGTTGCTGACTGGAAAAGCCGGGCCGTTTAATCCTGAACAACGACGGGCATTATTTTCGATGAATGCGGCCGCGCAACGCCTTTCGAGCCTGATTCGTGGTGAATCTTCTGGCAGGCTATCATGAAGGAAACGATACTCATTCTGCTGGCTTTAAATCCATCGTCGTTTCTGGAACTGGGGCAACGTGCTCTGCATGGCGCCGGCTATGAGACCGCCGTAGTGCACGATCGGTTGGGTCTGGAACGGGTCCTGCACGAGATCACGCCCAATCTGTTGTTGATTGGGGAGAACCTGAATGGCGAATCGGGATGGCAATTGGCAGCAGAACAACGGGAGCGTTTCCCCACTCTGCCGATCCTGATCTATGTTGAGAAGGAGTCTCTGGAGATAGCGAAACAGACCTTACGACTTGGCCTGAATGGCTATCTGTGTCCGCCCTTACGTACAGATGAGATTGTGGAGGCGATCCAGCGTAGCCTGAAACAGGCCAATCGGTTAGGGGATTGGGTACGCAGAGAGGTGCGGCGCAGCACGGCGGCTTTGCAACGCCAACTGGAAGATTTTCAAGCGGTCTTTCGTCATCTGGCCGACGGGATTATCTTGCTGGATCCAAAGGGGCGGATCTTGCTGGTCAATCCGGCCGCAGAGCAGGCTTTTTCCATCAGGCAAGATCAGGTTTTGGGCAAGCCGATTGTAGAGGCGATCCCTCATCCTGATTTGCAGGCGATGCTGGCGCGTCCGCACAGCAATGAGGTGTCCTATCACGAAATCAATCTGGATGATGGCCGTGCCTTTAGTGCTCATCTGGCGGTTGTTCCGCATGTCGGGTCAGCGATCACCCTGCAAGATATTTCGTACCTCAAAGAACTGGATCGGATTAAGACCGATTTTGTGCACACCATTTCTCATGATCTGCGGTCGCCGCTGACGTCGGTATTGGGATATGCCGAGTTGATCGGACGCACTGGTCCGCTGAATGAGCATCAACGCGAGTTTATGAACCGCTTGCAGACCAGTATTCGCCAGGTGACGGCGCTGATCAACGACCTGCTCGACCTGGGGCGATTGGAAGCCGGTCTGGATACTCGCTGTGAGGTGGTTCAGTTGAAAGATATTGTGGAATATGTCCTGGATATGCTCCGACCGCAAATCGAGGCACGCCAGCAGAAGGTTGATTTTGAGGCTGGTTCCACTCTGCCGCCGTTGCGGGCCAACCCGCTGCGGTTGCGGCAGATGGTGGATAATCTGCTCAACAATGCCATCAAATATACCCCCCAAGGGGGCAAGATCGGCGTGCGGTTACGTGCTAAGAACGGACAGGTGATTCTGGAAGTCAGTGATACCGGGCCGGGCATTCCACCGGCCGATCAACCTCACATCTTTGAGAAATTTTACCGTGCCAGAAACGTGCCTGAAGATTTGCCTGGCTCGGGGTTGGGTCTGGCAATTGTCAAAGCGATCGTGGATAATTATCAGGGACGGGTGTGGGTTGAGTCGACTCCGGGGAAGGGAACCACGTTTTTTGTGGTGTTGCCTGCGCATGTGAGTAACCCACAGGTGCAGGGAGATTCAACCCAGAGGGCGGAGTGATTCAAACGCAAAACTCGGCGATGCGCTTTTGAAAACAAAGCCTCCGCCGGAGGAGGGCCGGCGGAGGCGTTCGCCAAAGGAGGAGACATTGAGGAGCACGTTGGGATATCTGGGTTGCGTCTCTGCTTGTATCCTATCATACTTGGATTTGTCTGACAATTCTAAATATCACAAAATGCTCGTGATATTTGTCATGACTTTTTTGAGGGCGAATTGGGCAGGCGAGAGAGAATGGACGACCGTCCAGGTTGAGCAGGAGAGACGGGCCCTTTTCCGCTGCTCCGCATGCTTTCCAGTTCCGTACTGAAGCGAAGCCAGTCATCTACAACGATTACCAGATGAGGGGAGTTGTCTTTGAAGAACAAGGGGGAGAGGAACCAGCGTAGGATGGTCGGAGATAGGGGCCAGCGGTTCAGTTCCAGCACGATAGCCGTGTGACTGGCCAGAGAGGCGATGACCTCGCGCCGCCAGCCGCGTAACTGGCTGGGAGGGAACAAAGCCTGCACTTCCGCAGTGATGGCACGATGCACCCGTTTATGGGAGATATGCAGACGCAAGAAGGGGGTGCCCAGTTTGAGATGAGTGGGAAAGACCTGCACATATGCCATGTGGCTCAAAGCGAGAAGGAACAGAGCGAATCCGATGGTCAGCACGCCCAGGGCGATCATCCCTTGCCAGCGCCAGGGGTCGCTCTGGCCGGTTTGTTGATAGAGCGGCCAGGCCAGCACCAGCAGGAACAGACCCAGCAGCAGGATCACCGGCCACCAGCGAGAGAGTATAGCGCGATATATTAGCAGACGATACCGACGGCCTCCACGTGTCATCAGGTCTCCTGTGGAGGGAAGAAAGACGGCGACTCGGAGGGATTGGATGAGGGAAACTCTCCCTGGTTCAGACGAGCGATCAGGCTGGCAATTGCCTGTTCCAGGTGTTGTCCGCGTAAACTGAAGGTGATGTCGCCGCGCGTTTTCTCAATGGTGCTGCGGGCCAGATCCGTCTGCCGACGCAGACCGTTGGTGATGGCATCGGGGTAATCCATGGTGACCAGGATGCTATAGATTTCATCCATGACATTGAGCAGGCGTTCTGCTTCTTCAGAATAGCCATGACGCAAGATGTCCAGCGTGCGACGGCGCAACTCTCCCACCGCTTCAGCCAGGCCGTTCAGGTAGGTGGCACTGACCACGTACAGTTCTTCTGGGGTGGGAAGAGGGTGGTTCTGGATCAGAGCACAGGTGATGTTGGCTTCGACGAATTCTTTGAGCGCATCCTGGGTGTAGCCGGCATAGTACAGGTCAGGATAAGGTTGCAGCTCGGTGCGCAGGGTTTCGGCCAGCGCGCGTGCCTTGAACAGCCATTGGTTCATTTCTTCTTCCTGAGAGGAAGAAGAGGCCGGCAGGTGCGAGAGGTCACTGGGGAGACGATGGGCGGCCCGAATGGCCAGAGAGCAGACGCGGGTCAGTTCACGGGCTACGGCCAGGGCTCGATCACGAGCCGCGGTGCGGGTCTCCAGGTCTTTACGCAAACGTTCGGCTATTTCATCCAGGCGATGCATTGGGGGTGTTATGCGTTTTTGTCTGTGGGCGGATCAGGCGGTTGCTGGTAAGGGCGAAAGAGTTGTTCAGCCAGGGACGAATGGCCGGGAACAGAGATCTCGCCAAACGATGCCTCGTAGCGCGCCAGATTCTCTCCCGGAGCGCGGTGGAATCATTTGGCGCTCAAAGGGGACATCACCAGACGAACGCGAACCCGGGCGTTCCCCTCTCCGGGCAGCACATGAGCAAAATCCAGCACCAGATCGGCTGGGGAGTGGGAAATACGCACCAGGTTGGCGTACACCGGCTGGAGGTCGGGAGGCACTTCCAGGTTGGGGGGAAGGGGACGCTCCGGGGAGGTCATGGGGGATGCTCCGTTTAGAAGGGAATGTTGTCGTCCGCTGGAGCGATGACATCTCCAGCATCCATGTCAAGCAGGCTGCTCTCTCCTTCTTCCTGGCGGGGGGAAAGGAAGCGGACTGTGTTGGCTGTGACTTCGTAAGAGGCACCCACCGTGCCGTCTTGCCTGGTCCAGATGCGCGGGCCGCCCGTGTTTCGATCGGGCGCCAGGCGTCCTTCCACCAGAACTTTAGTGCCTTTTTTCAGGTACTGGTTGCAGATTTCGGCCATTTTGCCCCAGGTGGTGACGCGAAACCAGATGGTCTCTTTGACCTGCTCGCCATTGGAGGCCGTATACTGACGGTTGGTGGCCACCGAAAACGAGGTCACCGCCTGACCCGTAGGGGTATAGCGCATTTCGGGGTCTCGTCCCACATTGCCCACAATGATAATCGTGTGATACATGGTTGTTTCTCCAGGAAAAAGGCTGATGACTGCGATGAATCAGCAGAGGAGTGGGTGTATTTTACACGAGAATGCGTCTTCAGCGCAGAGCCAGAGATCGTTGCAACCCTAAGGGGATCGCTGAGACGGGGAAGGATTTCGGCTTTTCTCTAACTCGTTGGGCCGGTATCTTCGGAAGCATTTGACCATTGGTGGAGCAGAGCCAGCAGGTTGCGTTGATGAAGGGTCTCCGCCAGACCGCCCAGGTAGACGCGGCTTTTGCCACAATCTTCAATCGAGATGGTCGCCAGGACGTCTTCCGGGTTGCGGCGGCGCATGGCGCTCTTGACGACCTTTTTCAGGTTAGCCAGGTAGGTGAGATTTTCTTTGACGGCGGCGTCAATTTCGCCGCGCAGGATAATATCACCGTGGCCCTGAATGATGTTTTCCAGTCCCAGACGGGCGATTTTCCGAATCGAGGCAGTGATGTCTTCGATATCTCCATCCACTATGTAGGGAAGTGGCATGAAAGCATCGCCGGCAAAGAGCACTCGATCTTCCTCAACCAGGACGGCGATTCCGTCTGGACTGTGACCGGGCGCGGGAAACAGGATCAGGTTTTTCTTCCCGACGCGCAGGGTAAATTCTCCCTCGGAAAAGGTGATGTGAGGCAAAATGATTTTAACCTGGCGCAGCAGGTTGTTTTGTTGACGAGCGGCTTCCAGCGAGGGAATGCCGCGCTCTTCCAGCAGTTCACGGCAACGCCTATGGGCAATGATCGTAGCCCCCGGGAAGAAACAATTGCCCCAGGTGTGATCGGCATGATAATGCGTGTTGATCACATACCGCACAGGTACTCCCAGATCACGCTCAATGAAATCACGCATGCTCATGGTTTCGTCGGGTAGAGCCAGTGTGTCAATCACCACTGCCCATTGAGGACCGATCACAACTCCTGCCGTGACCTGCGCATATACATCGCTTTGAAACCAGTACACATTTTCAGAGACGCGTTCGCGTTGCATAGGGCATCCTCGATAGGGAAGTGCGGCTTCGTTCCTGGTTTGGAAACGAGAGGTTCATCTAAACATAGCACGAATGAGGGCGAAAGTCAAGTTGTATGTACAAATTCGGGGTGTGACCATGCAGAGACGCAGAGGCGTAGAAGAGAGAGGCAGGAGGGTAGATTATAGCGGGCAGGAGATCAGGGGGTTGCTATCGGTGAAGATCGCTCAGCAGGAGGGAGCCGACCTGGGCGGTGGATTCCAGAATCAGATCGGCGCCGGCGCGGCGGAGTTCGTCTGCCTCGCCAAAGCCGCACAGGACTCCGATCGTTTGGGCGCCGGCTGACTTTCCAGCGCGCATGTCCACGGTGGTATCGCCGATCATGACACAGGCCTCGGGTGAGACATTCATCTGCTGTGCCGCATACAGGATCGGATCAGGATACGGTTTGGTGTGTTTTGTGGTGTGGGCAGTGACGATCACGTCGAAATAGGGTGTCAGGTGGAAGTGATCCAGAAAGGCGCGCGTGTCGTGTTCATCGCGAGCCGAGACGATCGCCATGGGGAAGTGACCATGCAGGCTGGCCAACATAGCCTCTACACCAGGGATGAGCAGGAAGGTCTTCCAGGGTTTACGTCGGTGGCGATAGAGCCAGTCAATCAGAGCTGCCAGTTCCTCGTCCAGGCCGAAGCGGTCAGGCAGGCTCATCAGGGCGTTGCCGGGGGATTCCAGCCACATCACCAGGCGACGGGCGATCCGCTGAGCCTCCCCGATCCGCAGTCGCCGCAGAAAGTGTTCCAGGTGGGCCACGTACAGATCGTCGGTGTCGCTCAGGGTGCCATCTACGTCAAAGCATAAGGCACGAATGCGGGAGAGATTGATGGACATGCTGACATTTTACCGCAAGGGGATGAATGTGCTATACTTTGGGCAGGCATCCTATGTTTCGAGCGGTTTCTTCTGAAGAGGATTGGGCGCGTTCACGGCTGGCGTTGCTGTATAACGTCAGCCGCGAGGTGGCGGCGGCGTTGGACTTGCAAACGGTGTTGCAACGCGTCTTGTTGCAGGCGATCCGTAATGTAGGGGGCGAACGGGCCAGCATTGTCGTGCTCGACGATGAGCAAAACCCGATCGACGCGACCATTGTCTATGGTCAGCAGTTTCACGAACACACCACCCAGCAGTTGCGTGAGACGGTGGAGCGCGGGCTGGCGGGCTGGGTGATCCAGAATCGCCAGCCGGCCCTGGTCTCGGATACCTCCCGCGATGAACGCTGGCTCAAGCGACCGGATGACGTTCAAGGGCAATCCGGAGCGAAATCGGCGGTGTGTGTTCCGTTGCTGGTACGCGAACGGCTGGTGGGCGTGCTCACCCTGGTGCATCCCACGCCCAATGCCTTCACCCACGAGCATTTGGAACTGATGCAGGCCATTGCCGATCAGGCCAGCGTGGCGGTGTTGAATGCCCGGCTCTACAGCGAGAGTCAACGCCAGGCACGGGTGATGACCGCTCTGGTGGAGAGTGCCATGGTGATTAACACCTCATTGCGTATGGAGGAGGTCTTGCAGCGCATCTTGCAGCAGGCCATGCAGGCCTTGCAGGCGGAGATGGCAGCCATCGGTCTACTGGATCCGCAGAGCGGAGAACTGGTGTTTCAGGCGGTCACAGGCGAGGCGGCAGATCGCCTGCTCCATCTCCGTATGCCGGCCGATCAGGGCATTGCCGGTAAAGTGTTGCGAGAACGCCGTGGCCAGATCCTGGTTGGCCCTGAGGGAGAGAGACAGTTGCGCCAGATGGACTGCCTGAAGGGTATTCAGGCTTGCTCTGCTGTCGTTGCTCCTCTCCCCGGCCAGGAAGAACCGCTCGGAGTGATCCTGGCTGTTCGCCTTTCTCGTGAGGCTTTCGATCCGGATGCGTTGCAGGTTTTGAGTGGCCTGGGTAACCTGGCGGGGACGGCTATTCAAAATGCCCAATTCTACGAGCGCCTGGAAGCCGCTCAGCGCCGCTATCGGGAATTGTTTCAGGATAGCATTGATGCCATCCTGATCACCGACTGGCAAGGGGTCATCCTGGAGGCGAATCGTCAGGCCGAGCAGTTGTGTGGGTTGAGCCAGGAGGAATTGCGATCGTATACGATTGACCGTTTGCACGAGGTCAACTGGGAGTGCGTGGGCCAACAATTTGAATCTTTGCGAGCCAGTCGGGCGTGTGAATATGAGGCCTCTCTGCGCCATCGGGATGGAACGCAGAAGCATATTGAAGTCCACGTGCGCCGCATCGAGTTCGGACCTTCCGTGCTGTTGCAATGGATCTTGCGCGACATTACCGCCCGCAAGGAACTGGACGTGATGAGGGAGGATCTGATCTCGATGATCTATCACGATCTGCGTTCCCCTCTTACCAACATTGTCTCCAGCCTGGAATTGCTCCGCGATCTGGTGGATGCTTCTCAAGACCCGCTGGGCTCGATCCTGAACATCGCCTCCAGTGCTACCGCGCGCCTGCAACGCCTGGTGGATTCTTTGCTCGATCTGAATCGCCTGGAAGCCGGCCAGCCAGTGGTGGATCGGAGGCGGGTTGACCCGCGAGTCTTGCTCGAGCAGGCCGTGAACGAAGTGCTCCCAGCGGCTGAAAGCCGTCGGATTCACCTGACGACCAGTGTGCCGGCAAACCTGCCGGCCGTGTGGGTGGACGAGGGAATGATCCTGCGGGTGGTCATCAACCTGCTGGAGAACGCCATCAAGTTCACGCCCACAGAAGGAGAAGTTCACGTCGGTGCCCGACTGGACGGCGATTATGTAGAATGCTGGGTGCAGGATAGTGGACCGGGCATTCCTCCGGAGGAGCGGGAACGGGTCTTCCAGAAGTTTGTGCGTTTGCGAGGCAAGAACAAAGCGGCTGGTTTGGGGATCGGCCTGGCCTTCTGTCGGCTGGCTATCCAGGCGCATGGGGGGCGTATCTGGATTGAAGATGCACCGCAACGTGGCGCATCGTTTCACTTTACGTTGCCCTGTGCTACCGAGAAGGAAAGGATCGCTTCAGGATGAACGCGCCGGCGCAGGGGCGGTTCTGCTTCGCCGGCGTATCTGCTGAAAGAGGACGCTGAGACCTTTGCAGGAACAAACCACAGAGATCAAGGTGGAGAGGATGGCATGGAAGTCATCGCAGAAAATGTCTATATCGAGGACAATTTTCCTGGCGTCACTCTGGGCGTGATCAGCACGCCACGAGGACTGGTGTTCATTGACGCACCTCCCTCTCCAGAGGATAGCCGCACCTGGCGGGCAGCAGCCATGAATCTGGGGGCAGGTCCGGAGCGAGTCTTGATCCATCTCGACTCTCATCCTGACCGAACCATCGGCGCTCGGGCCATGGATTGTCCGGTGATCGCTCACGAGAAAACGATTCAAGCGTTTCGCGGCCGCCCCATGGCCTTCAAAACGCAGGGCGATGAGATCGGCGCCGGTTGGGAAGGGATAGCCAGCCTAGGAGCGGTCCGCTGGGTGCTTCCAGAGATTTCGTTCACGCACGATTTGAGCCTGTATTGGGGAGATCATCCGATTCAATTGCAGCATCGGCCGGGCCCCACTGCCGACTCGATCTGGGTGGTGCTGCCGGTCGAGAAGGTGGTCTTCGTCGGCGACCTGGTCGTCAAGCAACAGCCCCCCTTCCTGGCTCAGGCCGCTCTGCCCTTATGGATTGAAGCCCTCAACGAGTTAACCAGCCCAGCCTATGACGGATTTACGATCCTGAGTGGACGCGGGGGCGTGGTGACAGCACAGATGGTCACCGACCAGCGGGAAGTCCTGAAGGAGATTCACGCTCAATTGGAGCGCCTGGCTGCTCGTGGAGCGGGTCCAGAATCCACGGAAGACCTGATCGGTCATTTCCTGGAGGCTTATCAGGTATCGTCCACCCGTCTCAAACAGTATGAACAACGCCTGCGTTACGGCCTGCATCAGTATTACGTTCGCCACTATCGCCTGTCGCAGCGCTCTAACCAATCATGAAAATGCAGAATCAATCGTTTGTCCCTGTCCTGGAACTCCAGCGCGGTGAGCTGGTGGAATCTGTCCATCTGGGGGCTCTGGCTATCGTGGATGCACAGGGGCATCTTCTGGCTTCCCTGGGCGATCCCTACCATGTTGCCTTTTTGCGTTCCTCGGCCAAACCGTTTCAACTGCTACCGTTTGTGGAACGTGGCGGCCCCCAGCACTTTGGCCTGACCCCACAAGAGATCGCCATTGCCTGTGCTTCTCACGAAACCGCTCGCGCGCATCTCGAAACTGTGGCGACTTTTCAGGCAAAAGTGGGGATTCGGGAGAGCGATTTGCAGTGTAGCCCCCATCTGCCAGGCGATCCGGATATGTTGCGCCAGGTGTTATGCCACAATGTCGTGCCCACACCGAACTTCAACAACTGTTCTGGAAAACATACTGCTATGCTGGCCCACGCTCGAATGCGTGGCTTGCCCCTCGAGACCTATCTCTCTCCCGATCATCCGATTCAGCGCGACATTTTGATGGCTCTGGCCGAGATGAGCGATCTCTCCCCTGATCAGATTGCCCTGGGTGTGGATGGTTGCTCGGCTCCCAATTTTGCCTTGCCGCTCTACCATGCCGCGTTAGCCACGGCTCGTTTGTGCGATCCCCGTCACCTGCCTGAACGGCGCGCCCAGGCCTGCCGGATGATCACAGCGGCTATGCTGGCTCACCCGGAAATGATCAGTGGGCCAGGCGAATTCGATTGTGAATTGATGCGTGTGGGAGAAGGGCGCTGGATCGCTAAACGGGGGGCAGAGGGATTTCAAGTGGTAGGCCTGATGCCCGGCGTTATCGGGGAATATGGTGCAGGCATTGCCCTGAAAATAGCCGATGGCGATCTCTCCACGCGCGACGAGCGGCTTGTCCCGCGTTCCCGAGTCCGCCCAGCAGTCATCCTGGAGGTGCTGCGCCAGATCGGAGTCCTGGATTCGTTGACCCTGAGCCGCTTGCAGGAGTTTGGCCCCCAGCGTATCCTGAAAAATCACGCCGGCCTGGTCACCGGTCGATCCTATCCGGTGTTCTCCCTGAATCTGCATTCTGTGTTGTCGCGCCTGTAAGTCAACTGCTATGTCCGCTATGGTTTCGGTCGATTCCCTGTCTGCATTGGCCTGGCGGGCCCGTCGCATTCATCAACACCTGCTTGAAGTGTATGGGGAACCCACCTGGCGTCGTCCTCTACCGCCTCTGGAGGAACTGATCTCGACCATCCTCTCGCAGAACACCAACGATCACAACCGTGACCGGGCGTTTGACGCCCTGCGTCGGCGATTCCCCACCTGGGAAGCAGTGCGGGATGCAGCCCCCCAGGAAGTGATTGCGGCCATTCGCCCGGCAGGTCTGGCCAATCAAAAAGGGCCACGCATTCAGCAAGTGCTGCGCGCGATCACGGCTGAGCGAGGCAATCTCAATCTGGATTTTCTGCGTCATCTTCCTGTGGACGAGGCGCGTCGCTGGTTGATGAAATTTCCAGGCGTAGGGCCGAAGACGGCGGCGATTGTGCTCTGCTTTTCGTTAGGTTTGCCTGCTTTCCCGGTGGACACTCACATTTATCGGGTCACTGGACGCATCGGTTTGCGACCAGCGAATATGACAGTGGAACAGGCACATGTTCATCTGGAGAGACTTTTCCCGCCCGAAGCCTATTACGCGGCTCATCTGAACCTGATCCGCCTGGGACGGGAAGTGTGCCGGGCGCGCAAGCCCGATTGCCCAGCCTGCCCGATCCGCTCCTGGTGCGATTTCGGCAAGGCACTGAATCAGGGATAGGGATAGAATAAACTTCAGGCGTTCGAAACGGTTCACTCGCCCTGCCGACTCCAGGTCGGTGGTGCTCTGGTTGCGTATCGCCAGACTCTGCCCGGCCCTGCCTGGGTGTTGGGCTTGTTGGGACGGCAGTTCCATTGCCGTCCCAACGCGGTTCAACTCAACTGCCATCCCAACACAGTCCAACTGCCGTTCCAACTTCGACAAAATCCATCTGAAATGGTATGATCCCGTCCAAAAGGAGGTCGATCATGACCATTCGGATGATTCCGTTGTTGTGGTTATTGTTCTGGCTGGCGGCCTGTAGCGTGCCGGCTGGGGAACAGGTCACCTCGCAAGACCTCTCGCCGACCGTTTCTGCAGTGCCGGCCCGGTCACCGATGGCGAGCGCAGAAACGGCCACCCCGCCCGCGGTTACCCCACCGGTATATCGAGGCCCTGCTCTGCAGGCAACTGACCCGGCCTTGCTCACCTTCGAGAGTGGACGCCCCCAATTTGTGGAATTCTTTCGTTTCACCTGAATGACCTGCCAGAGCATGGCGCCCATGGTCCATGGGCTGGAAGTAGAATATTACGGCAAGATAGACTTTCACTACTTCAATGCCGATGACCCTGCCACCCTGGAGTGGCAACGCAAACTGGGATTCCGTTTCCAGCCGGAATTCTATCTGCTGGATTCGTCGGGCCAGGTGATCAAGAAGTGGGTTGGTGCTGTCTCAGAAAGTTCGTTCCGGGCCGAGTTTGATCGTCTCTTAAGCGAACCCTGAAAGGTTTTGCTGAGCAGGGAGTGGGGGGGGACATGTGGCCAGGCTTTGCCTGGTCTCATGGACTGTTGACTGTGGACCATGGACTGCTCCAGGTTCTGCCTGACCAGACCAGATGAACGGCCTCTGGCTTTCAGGGGCGGCTGAAGGTCCATTTCGGCGACTCTGTCTGAGGGGACTGCCGGTCGGCGACTTTTTCAGGCCGGATATTTGCGGAATACTAGCACAGCGTTGTGGCCACCAAAGCCAAAGGCGTTGCTCAATGCCACGCTGATCCGGGCTTCGCGGGCCTGATTGGGGATGTAATCCAGATCGCATTCCGGGTCAGGAGTCTCGTAGTGGATAGTAGGAGGCAGGAGACCCTCCCGAATCGCCTGGACGCAGAAGATGGCCTCCAGGGCGCCGGTGGCACCCATCATGTGACCGGTCATGGACTTGGTAGAAGAGACCGGAATCCGATAGGCCAGTGGACCAAAGGCGGCTTTGATGGCTTTGGTTTCAGAGACGTCGTTGAGAGGGGTGCCGGTGCCATGGGCGTTGATGTAACCCACCTCTTCCGGGGCGATTTGAGCGATCTCCAGCGCCAGGCGGATGGCGGTAGCCCCTCCTGCACCTTCTTCGTGAGGGGCGGTGATGTGGAAGGCATCGCTGGTGGCCGCATAACCGGCCAGTTCGGCCAGGATCACTGCGCCGCGCTGGCGGGCGTGGGATTCCGTTTCCAGCACCAGCACCGCTGCTCCTTCTCCCATCACCAGACCATCGCGATTCTTATCGAAGGGTTGGGGGGTCATGGAATAATCGTGGCGGCGCGACATGGCCCCGATGCGATCAAAGGCGGCTACCGCGGTTTGACAGATCGGCGCTTCGGAACCCCCGGCGAGGATCACATCCAGGGCACCGCTGCGGAGCAGAGTCCAGGCCATGCCAATGCCATCGGCCCCAGAAGCACAGGCCGAAGCAATGGAGAGACAGGGGCCTTTGATGCCGTAATCAATCGAGGTCAGACCGGCAGCGCCGTTGGGCATGAGCATCGGGATCAGGAAGGGACTGATGCGGCGTGGGCCGGAGTCGCGCACTGTGAAGATCGCCTCCTCCAGAGATTGCAGGCCGCCAATGGCAGCGGAAAGAAAGACCCCTATCCGCTGGCTGTTGGCTTCGGTGATTTCCAACCCGGCCTGCTCGATGGCTTCCTTTACTGCCGCCGCCGCAAGATGTTCATAACGGTCGCGACGGCGCACTTCTTTTGGGTCTATGTATCGTTCGGGGACGAAGTTTTTCACTTCGCAGGCAATTTGCACAGCAAACCCGCTGGTGTCAAACTGGGTGATCGGCCCCACCCCGGAAACTCCCCGAATCGCATTTTCCCAGGTCTCGGCGACCGATAAGCCCAGCGGGCTAACCGTTCCCATGCCGGTGATCACCACTTTTTCCATGTTGGACTCCTTATGAAACTCCAGTTCGGCTGAATGATTGGGACTCTCCTACCAGGATGCTTGATTGTCGAGAGCGATAGATCAGAGAACAGGGAATGCTTTTGGCATTTGTTGCGGTCTATGGTTGCCCTAGGGCACATTCGCCTGATGGAGCCCATTTGTCCTGAGCGATAGAGGCTCGCAGCAGATGCCTGCCCCGAGTGGATGAAGACGAGAGCAACCCGTGCGGCTTCTCATGCGTACTTTATAACCCCCCAGCACAGGGTTTAGACGCGCCTTTATTCCCCTGGCCTGGGAATATATTCGCCTTCCACCCATTCTTCACCATCGGGGCCGACTTCTTTTTTCCAGATCGGGACGATCTCCTTCAGCCGGTCGATTCCATAGCGTGCCGCCTCAAAGACGCCGGTATCGCGATGGGCGGCGGTGCAGGCGATCAGCACTGTAGGCGTGCCGGGATAGAGCCGTCCGATGCGTTGCACGATGGCGATACCTTCAACACTCGGCCAGCGAGCCCGAATCTCATCGGCCACCTGCTTCATTTTGGCCTCGGCCATCGGTCGGTAGGCCTCGTATTCCAGGTAGGTGGTCTGATGGGCTTCCCCTCGCGAGGTGAAACCGCGCACCATGCCGGTGAAGATGGCTGCTGCGCCGGTCGTAGGCAGGGTGATGGCCTCGAGCAGCACGTTCAAGTCCAGTTCGTCTTCGGTGATGGCAAACAGGGTAGGAAGCATATCGTGGCTCATGAGAATGGGGAGGGGAACGAAGAATCGCCACCGCTCACGGGAGGGAACATGGCCAGTTCAGCCCCATCGGGCAAGACCGCTTCATCCAATGCATACTCCCGGTTGATGGTGGTGAGCACTGATTTCATGGACTCGGCCAGAACCGGATAGGTTTTTGTGATCTGGTTCTTCAGATCACGGACGGTTGACCCCTCAGGCAGATCGATCTCAATGGCTCGCAGGCCACCCATTCGTTCTCGCAACGTGGCAAACAGTAAAACCTTGACCCGCATCATTCACTCCTCGCACGCTTTCGGTTTTCCATCTCTCTACGGCTTTACCTCCGTGCTCTCCGCGTCTCTGTGGTTTCCTCCTCACCAACTAAAGTTGGCACTACGCTCTCCGTCTCTCCGTGGTTACCTCCTCACCAACTAAAGTTGGCACTACGCTCTCCGTC
>FWWM01006076.1_pt1 | contig 25685 bp, 31 predicted proteins | sample 2228351 | NCBI WGS metagenome assembly FWWM01 (sample SAMEA103939774, study PRJEB20133) | metagenome
CGGCGCTTCCGCTCCCGCCCCGCCGCTGAGCTCTGGCGACTTGGCGCCAGGCGTCGAAAGGCGATTGACAGCGATATTCAAAGGTGCTAGTTTTACCGTGTTTTTTCGAGAGAAGGATTGACGGCGATGCGGGATCTGGTCATTCTGGCTTGCACGGAGTGCAAGCGCAGGAATTACACTACGACGAAAAATAAAAGAAAAACGCCGGATCGAATCGAACTGCGAAAATACTGCAAGTGGTGCGGAAGTCACACGGTGCACAGAGAGACGCGATGAGCGCGACGGAGCGCCGCGCGGCGCTCGCTGTTTTCTGAGCGCGGACCCTTTCGGTCCAGCGATGCCCGTTGGCGGGATCTCCAGGCGCTTTCGAGCTTTACATGTTTTGGAGCGAGGTCTATAATCTGATCTGGCTGGAACGCGCAGCCGATTCGTCGGAGGGCTGTAGCTCCAATCGGTTAGAGCACCGGTCTCCAAAACCGGGTGTTGGGGGTTCGAATCCCTCCAGCCCTGCAGGGCAAGGCGAAGTTTTGCCGAGTTGACGGTCCGGAGCCGGTCTCCGCGGCTTTACTCGCGAGAGAACTTGGAGCTCCGGACTATTGCATGAATGGCTTCGAAAAGCGAATCCGGCGAAAGGCGAAATTCTGTTCGGGAAATGGGTAAATTGGCTGTGCAAAAAACGGTGAAAAAGAGCGCGGTAGCGGCGAAGCCAACCGGAGAGCGAGCTGGCTTTTTAAGCAGGGTTGGAAAATTCCTGCGAGAAGTGCGAATGGAGCTCGCGAAAGTTTCGTGGCCGAATCGCCAAGAAGTCGTGGCGTCGACCGTGGTCGTTTTGGTCGCGGTGGCCTTTTTCGCCCTTTTCATAGGCGGAATCGATTTGGTTTTCGTCAAGGTCATTCAGGCGCTTTCGAGTATCAGGGGTTAGCGGAAAACCATGGCTAAATGGTACGTGATTCACACCTATTCGGGTTACGAAAACAAGGTGAAGGCGAATCTTGAGCACAGGATCGCTTCCACCGGGATGCAGGATCGCATCTTCAACGTGGTTATCCCGACGGAAGAAGTCGTGGAGATAAAGGCGGGAAAAAAGACGCTTGCCGAGCGGAAGGTTTTCCCCGGTTACATCCTCGTCGAGATGGATCTCACCGACGACTCTTGGTACGTCGTCAGGAACACGCCGGGCGTTACAGGCTTCGTGGGGGCCAACGCGAGGCCTATACCGCTCTCCGAAGCGGAAGTAGAGCGGATACTGAGGCGCCCCGCTTACGAAAAGCCAAAGCCGAAAGTCGAATTCGAGGTAGGCGAAACGGTCAAGGTCGTCTCCGGGCCGCTCGCCGACTTTACCGGCACGATCTCGGAAGTGAACGTCGATCAGAGCCGGCTCAAGGTGATGGTTTCGATTTTCGGAAGGGAAACCCCCGTCGAGCTCACGTTCGATCAAGTTGCGAAGCTGTAGCGGTTGGAAATGGACAGGTGGGAGACCCGTTGCGGCGGGTCGCTGTTTACCACAGGAGGTAAGCGCAGATGGCGAAAAAAGTTCTGGCAAAAATCAAGCTGCAGATCCCCGCGGGCCAAGCGAACCCCGCTCCGCCGGTCGGTCCGGCTTTGGGACAGCACGGCGTGAACATAATGGAGTTTTGCAAGGCGTATAACGCCCAGACGGCAGATCGCGCGGGAACGATAATCCCGGTGGAAATAACGGTTTACGAGGACCGGTCGTTCTCATTCGTGACCAAGACGCCGCCGGCGGCCGTCCTGTTGAAGCAAGCCGCTGGGGTGGAGTCGGGCTCTGCCGAGCCCCACAGGATCAAAGTCGCGAAGGTTTCTCGTGATAAGGTTCGAGAGATAGCGGAACAGAAGATGAGCGATCTCAACGCGAACGATATCGAATCGGCCGTGCGGATCATCGAGGGCACGGCGCGCAGCATGGGGATCGAGATCGAAGGTTGATCCGATCGAGAAAGCCCCGTTTTTTTCGCGCGTCCGCGCGGAGGGCTGAAGGTCCGAAAGGTGGGAGACCCGTTGAATGCCCGGGTCGATAATTACCACGGGAGGTATCGCTGATGGCAAGAAAGGGAAAGAAGTACCGCGAGGCGCTCGCGAAGATCGACCGCGAGAAGCTTTACTCCCCCCTGGAGGCGCTGTCGCTGCTCAAAGAAGTGGCTAGCGCGAAGTTCGACGAAACGGTCGAAGTCCACATCAGGCTCGGAGTCGATCCGAGGAAAGCGGATCAGCAGGTTAGGGGAACGGTTCTGCTGCCGCACGGCACCGGGCGCACCGTAAGGGTCGCGGTTTTCGCTCAGGGAGAAAAGGCCCGTGAAGCCGAAGAGGCGGGGGCCGATATAGTGGGGGCGAACGATCTGGCGGAAAAGGTGGAAAAGGGCTTTTTCGACTTCGATGTGGCCATAGCGACGCCCGACATGATGTCCACCGTCGGCAAGTTGGGTAAGCTTTTGGGCCCGAGGGGTCTCATGCCGAATCCCAAGGCCGGAACCGTCACTTTCGACGTCGGTAAGGCGGTCAAGGATGTGAAGGCCGGAAAAATAGAATATCGCGTCGACAAGTTCGGCATAATCCACGTGCCCATCGGCAAAGCATCGTTTGAGGTCGCTAAGCTAGTCGAAAACTACGCGGCCGTTTTGGAGGAAGTGATCAGGGCCAAGCCCCCGGCTGCCAAGGGGCGCTATTTGAAGACGATAACGGTCACTTCGACGATGGGGCCGGGGATCAAAGTAGATACGACCAGAACGAGAGATCTGCTCGAAGAGGCCGTTCCGGCTTCTTAGATTTTGATGCGGTGAGGGACCGGCCGAACGGCATTTGACATGCGAGCGGCAGTTCTGTTATATAAACTGCACATCGACAATCGAAGAGCGTTTACCGAAGACAGCAGGTGCCGAAAGGCCTAAGTTCCCAACGGGAAGCCCGCCGAGGTAAGGAATCGCGAAGCCGATTTTGCGGTCTCTGCTGTCTTGCGGAGACCGCATATTTATTCTTCGATGTGAACGCCGCCCGCGTTGGAGCTGCGGCGAAGCGTCGGCGAGGCGGCTTTTTGTCGCGGGTCGCGCAGGTTTAGCGACAAAAGGCGGGGTCGGCGGTCTGATCAGGAGGAGGTGAGCGGAAGTTTGGACAGGGAAGTCAAGGTGCGACCGGAAAAAAGGGCCGTGGTGGAGAGCGTAAAAGACAAGCTCTCTCGGGCCAAAGGAGTCGTGCTGACCGAATATCGCGGCCTTAACGTCGAGCAAATGTCCGATCTGAGGCGCAAGTTGAGGGCCGAGGGCGTAGAATACCATGTGCTCAAGAACACCCTGGTTAAAAGGGCCGCAGAAGAGGTCGGAATGAAAGAGCTGGAGCCCTACTTGGTCGGACCCACGGCTCTGGCATTTGGTTACGACGATGCGATCGCACCGGCGAAAATCCTTGCGGATTTCGCCCGCGGGGTAAAAACCTTCGCGATAAAAGCGGGCGTCGTAGAGGGCAAAGTCGTCGACGCCGCGGGAGTTCGCTCCCTCGCGGCGCTTCCGAGCAAGGACGTCCTGTTGGCGAAGGTTGTGGGAGGAATCCAGGCGCCGATAAGCGGGCTCGTATTCGTTTTGAACGCGCCCATGCAAAAGCTCGCGATGGCGCTTGCCGAGATAGCGCGGCGGAAAGAGGCCGCAAGCGCAGCTTGATATCGGTTCGGGCTTATCGCCCGTTTGGCGCTTTTTGAGGCGGTTCAGCGAAAGGCCCGACTCGGTTTTCGGCCGAGGTCGGAGAAGGCGAGGCGAATACTGGTACGCGATGAGAAATGGAGGTTGTGATCAGTGGCTGAGAAAAAACTGACCAAAGACGAAATAATGGAAGCCATCAAAGGCATGTCGGTCCTCGAGCTGTCGGAGCTCGTTAAAGACCTCGAAGAGGCTTTCGGCGTGACGGCCGCAGCTCCGGTGGCCGTGGCTGCTCCGGGCGCCGCGGCGGCTCCGGGCGCACCGGCCGCCGGACCGGCGGAGGAGGAGAAAACGGCATTCGACGTGATTCTGGCGGCGGCGGGCGAGAAAAAGATTCAGGTGATCAAAGAGGTAAGGGCGATCACCGGGCTCGGGCTGAAAGAAGCTAAAGATCTGGTCGACGGCGCGCCTAAGCCGGTAAAAGAGGGCGTCAACAAGGAAGAGGCCGAAAAGATCAAAGCCCAGCTTGAAGCGGCCGGAGCGACCGTCGAAATAAAATAGCCGAAAAATCGGAATAAAAAAGGGCGCGCTTTTATAAAAAGGCGCGCCCTCTATTGACAGGACATCGCGCCTTTGGTATGTTCTGGTTTTGCGTTCTGAGTTTTCACCTACCGGAGGGAGTGAAGGAACCTCGTGCAGCCCAGCTTCGGTATCAGAAAAAGGAAAAGCTTCGCAAAGACCCCCGAAATCTTACCCCTGCCAGACCTGATTTCCATCCAGACCAAGTCGTTTAAGTGGTTTTTGGAGGAAGGTCTGGCAGAAACTTTACGCGAGATATCCCCCATCGAAGACTTCACGGGGAATCTAGCCATCGAGTTCGGCAGCTACCGCTTCGGCGAGCCGGAGCACGATGTCGACGAGTGCAAAGAGCGCGACATGACCTACGCGGCGAGGCTGGACGTCGCGGTTCGGCTCATAAATAGGACCACCGGAGAGATAAAGGAAGAAGAGGTCTACATGGGGGATTTTCCCATGATGACCGATTACGGCACTTTCATAATCAACGGCACCGAGAGGGTCGTCGTTTCGCAGCTGGTTCGCTCGCCGGGGGTCTATTTCGATAGGGAGATGGATAAGACCTCGGACAAAACCCTCTACTTCGGCAAGATCATTCCGAGCCGAGGGGCCTGGCTGGAGTTCGAAACCGACAAGAAAGACGCCATCTACGTGCGCGTGGATCGCAAGCGCAAGCTTCCGGTAACGGTGCTGCTCAAAGCGCTGGGTTTCGGCATGGCTGACGAGCTTCTCGAACTCTTCAGGGGTGCCGAGGCGATCAAAGCCACGCTGGAGCGCGATTTCACCGAAACGAAGGAGGAAGCCTTCGTCGAAATCTACAAGCGCCTCAGGCCCGGAGAGCCCCCGGCATTCGAGAGCGCGCGATCCTTGATCGAGAACCTGTTCTTCAATCCCCAGCGATACGATTTGGCCAAAGTCGGGCGCCACAAGGTCAACAAGAAGCTCGGTTTGGACGTTCCGCTCGAAACGACGGTTCTGACCAAGGAAGATATTTTGGCGACGGTCCAGTACATGATCGCTTTGATCGATGAGGTGGCATTCCGCGATCGCTTTCCCTTCGTCGACGTCGATGACATCGATCATTTCGGTAACCGCCGTTTGAGGAGCGTCGGAGAGCTGATCCAAAACCAATATAGGATAGGTCTCGCTCGCATGGAGCGCGTCGTTCGCGAGAGGATGACGACGCTGGACATCGAGACGATGACCCCCAGGACCCTGATAAACATTCGCCCGATCGTTGCGGCCATCAAGGAGTTCTTCGGCTCGAGCCAGCTTTCTCAGTTTATGGACCAAACGAATCCCCTGGCGGGCTTAACGCATAAAAGGAGGCTCTCCGCGCTGGGGCCCGGAGGCCTTTCCAGGGAAAGAGCTGGTTTTGAAGTTCGCGACGTGCATTCTTCTCATTACGGGCGCATGTGCCCTATAGAGACGCCCGAAGGTCCGAACATCGGCCTGATCGGCTCTCTCGCGTGCTACGCGCGCATAAACGAGTTCGGCTTCATCGAGACGCCGTTCCGACGCGTCGTCGACGGGAAGGTGACCGACGAGGTTCATTACCTGACCGCAGACGATCAGGATCGCTATGTGATCGCTCAGGCGAATGAGCCTTTCGATCCGGAAACGCGGCGTTTTTTGAACCAGACCGTTCTCGCCCAGATCAGGGAGCGGGTCGAGCAGGTTCCGGCGGAAGAAGTCCATTACATGGACGTTGCACCGAAGCAGACGGTTTCCGTTTCCACGGCCCTCATTCCTTTCTTGGAGCACGACGACGCCAACAGGGCGCTGATGGGCTCGAATATGCAGAGGCAGGCGGTGCCCCTGATGAAAACGGAAGCTCCCCTCATAGGAACCGGCGTTGAACATCGGGCCGTGAGAGATACCGGCGACATAATCTTGGCGAAGCACGCCGGAAAAGTGGTGTACGCATCGGCCGACGAAATTAAGATCGAGAGGCGCGATGGAACGATCGACGAGTATAAATTGCAGAAATTCCGCCGTTCCAACCAAGGGACGTGCATAAACCATAAGCCGATCGTCAAGGAGGGCGATAGGGTTCGCGTGGATCAGGTGATCGCCGATGGCCCATCGAGCGATCAGGGAGAGCTGGCCCTAGGTCAGAACCTCCTCGTGGCGTTCATGCCCTGGGAAGGCTACAACTACGAGGATGCGATCGTCGTTTCGGAGCGTCTGGTCAAGGACGATATTCTCACTTCCATCCACATCGAAGAACACGAGGTCGAGGCGCGCGATACGAAGCTGGGGCCCGAAGAGATAACCAGGGATATACCCAATGTTTCCGAGGAAGTTTTGAAGGACCTCGATGAGAGGGGGATCATCAGGATAGGGGCGGAGGTGCGCCCGGGAGATATCCTGGTGGGGAAGGTGACGCCGAAAGGCGAGACCGAGCTCACCGCGGAAGAAAGGCTGCTGAGAGCGATATTCGGGGAAAAGGCGCGCGAAGTTCGGGATACGTCGCTCAAGGTTCCCCACGGTGAGACGGGCACGGTCATCGACGTTAAGGTTTTCTCGCGCGATGCGGGCGACGACCTTTCTCCGGGCGTGAACGAATTGGTGCGCGTGTACGTGGCCCAGAAGAGAAAGGTCTCCGAAGGGGACAAGCTCGCCGGTCGCCATGGGAACAAGGGAGTCATATCGAAAATACTTCCGGTCGAGGACATGCCCTTCCTGGAAGACGGCACGCCCGTGGACATCATCCTCAACCCCCTCGGGGTTCCGTCCAGGATGAACATAGGGCAGGTCTTGGAGACGCATCTCGGGTGGGCGGCCCATCACGGGTGGACGGAGGATACCGAACCGGTCGAGGCGCCGGTTTACGTCTCGACGCCGGTGTTCGATGGTGCCACCGAAGCCGAGGTGAGGGAGGCCCTCGCAAAGGCTGGGCTTCCGATAACCGGAAAGACCGTTCTCTATGACGGGAGAACCGGGGAGCCATTCAAGGAGCCCATAACCGTGGGCTACATATACATGATGAAGCTCCTCCACCTCGTGGACGACAAGATCCACGCTCGCTCCACGGGCCCATACTCGTTGGTCACGCAGCAGCCGCTGGGAGGCAAGGCTCAGTTCGGCGGACAACGCTTCGGAGAAATGGAGGTTTGGGCTTTGGAGGCTTATGGAGCAGCTTACACGCTCCAGGAGCTTTTGACGGTCAAATCCGACGACGTCGTGGGGCGGGTAAAAGCCTATGAAGCCATAGTGAAGGGAGAAAACATTCCCGAGCCCGGAATACCGGAATCTTTCAAAGTCCTGGTGAAGGAAATGCAGTCCCTCTGCCTCAACGTGGAAGTTCTATCCGAAGAAGGAGAGGAAATAGAGCTCAAAGAGGTCGAGGAGGACATATTTAAGACCGCGGAGGACCTCGGAATCGACCTCAGGGGGCAGCTCGCTGCGGCCGAAGAAGTCGCCGAGCCCGAAGAGAGAGAATAGGGTACCAGAAGGAGGTAATCCCTTTTGCTGGACATCAACAATTTCGATGCCTTGAAGATCGGACTCACTTCGCCAGAGCAGGTGCGAGCCTGGTCCAACGGCGAAGTGAAAAAGCCCGAAACGATAAACTACCGCACCCTTAAGCCGGAAAAAGACGGCCTTTTCTGCGAGAAGATCTTCGGTCCGACGAAAGATTGGGAGTGCTATTGCGGCAAGTATAAGCGGGTGCGCTTCAAGGGCATCATCTGCGAACGCTGCGGAGTGGAGGTTACCCGCGCGAAGGTCAGGCGCGAGCGAATGGGCCATATCGAGCTCGCGGCTCCGGTGTCTCACATCTGGTACTTCAAGGGGGTTCCTTCCCGCATGGGATACCTCCTCGACGTCTCGCCCAAAGATCTCGAGAAGGTTCTGTATTTCGCCTCCTACATAGTGACCGACGTGAAAGAGGCCGAAAGGGAAGCCGATCTTGCGGCTTTGAGGAAGGAATTGGATGAGGAAATCTCCGATTTCGAGAAAGGTCTCGAGGAGAGAATAGCTTTCCTCGAAAGCGAGCGCGATCGGAAGATCGCACTGGTTCGAGGAGAGGTCGAGCCGGAGGAGGGCGAATCGGTCGACGAGTTCGGCAAGGGAGAGGCCGCCGTAAAGAAAATTGAGGCCGAGTACAGAAAGCGCATCAAGGATGCGAAAGAGGACGTCGCGGAGCAGATATCTTTCGCCAATCAGGTTTTCAGCGTTTTCGAAGGCCTATCGAAGATGCAGCTGATAGGCGACGAGCGCGTCTGGCGCGAGCTCAGGATGAGGTACGGCGATTACTTCTCCGGAGGCATGGGAGCCGAAGCCGTGAAGGAGCTGCTCTCGAAGGTAGACCTCGAAGAGGAGGCCGAAAAACTCCGCGAAGTCATCAAAACGTCGACTGGCCAGAAGCGCCAGCGCGCGGTTAAAAGGCTCAAGGTGGTATCGGCTTTTCGACGGAGCGGGAACAAGCCGGAATGGATGATCCTGGAGGCGATACCGGTAATTCCGCCAGATTTGCGGCCGATGGTGCAGCTTGACGGTGGGCGGTTTGCGACGTCCGATCTCAACGATCTCTATCGAAGGGTCATCAACAGAAACAATCGGCTTAAGCGGCTCCTGGACTTGGGAGCGCCGGAGATCATTGTGAACAACGAAAAGAGGATGCTCCAGGAGGCCGTGGACGCGCTCTTCGACAACGGAAGGCGAGGCCGACCGGTGACCGGCCCCGGAAACAGGCCGTTGAAGAGCCTTTCCGACATGCTCAAGGGAAAGCAGGGCCGGTTCAGGCAGAACTTGCTCGGTAAGCGAGTTGATTATTCCGGCCGTTCGGTCATCGTGATCGGTCCCGAGCTCAAGCTTCACCAGTGCGGGTTGCCGAAGGTTATGGCGCTCGAGCTGTTCAAGCCGTTCGTCATGAAGCGCCTGGTCGACCTGGATTACGCGCAAAACATCAAGAGCGCCAAACGGATGGTCGAGCGCGGCAAGGCGATAGTCTGGGATGTCCTTGAGGAGGTTATCAAGGACCATCCGGTGCTCCTCAACCGAGCCCCGACTCTTCATCGCTTGGGAATTCAGGCCTTCGAACCGGTGCTGGTTGAGGGCAAGGCCATCCAGATTCACCCGTTGGTCTGCACCGCGTTCAACGCCGACTTCGATGGGGATCAGATGGCCGTGCACCTGCCGCTCTCGGCCGAAGCGCAGGCGGAAGCGAGAGTTCTTATGCTCTCGACGAACAACATCCTCTCGCCGGCCCACGGGAGGCCTTTGGTCACTCCCACCCAAGACATGGTTTTGGGATGCTTCTACCTGACGGCCGACAAAGAAGGCGAAAAAGGAGAGGGGATGGTTTTCGGCTCCAGGGAGGAAGCCGTACTGGCGTACGAGTCCGGAGCGGTGGATTTGCATGCGAAGATCGAGCTTCGCGAGTTGATCGACGGAAAGCGGGAAAGGCTGAGGACGACGGTTGGCAGGATAATTTTCAACGAAGCTCTGCCGAGGAGCTTCGAGTTCATCAACTACGAGGTCGGCAAGAAAGAGCTAGCCAGATTGGTCGAGAGGTGCGCCGAGGAGCTGTCGATATCAGAGACGGTGGAAGTTCTGGATAAGATCAAGGCGCTGGGCTTCCACTACGCCACCAAAGCGGGCATCACCCTCAGCATCGGCGACGTTTCCATTCCGCCGGACAAGGATGAAATACTCAAGGCCCCCGAGGAGGCTGTTGAGCGGATCGAAAGGCAGTATCGGAGGGGCTTGATCACGGACGAAGAGCGCCATCAGCGGGTCGTCGACATTTGGACCAAAGCGACGGACGACGTCGCCGAGGCCATGGAGCGAAATTTCGAAAAGTTCAATCCGGTCTTCATGATGGCCTACTCGGGTGCCAGGGGAAACATAAAGCAGATTCGGCAGCTCGCGGGAATGAGGGGTTTGGTGGCCAACCCCAAAGGCGATATCATGGACAGGCCGATCAAGAGCAACTTCCGGGAAGGCATGAGCGTTCTCGAGTACTTCATTTCGACCCACGGCGCTCGCAAAGGCCTTGCGGATACCGCCCTTAGAACCGCGGACTCCGGTTATCTCACCAGGCGACTCGTCGACGTCGCTCAGGAAATAATCGTTCGCGAAGAAGATTGCGGGACCGACGAGGGCATATTGATACCGCTCCTTGATGAGGAGGGCGACCTCAATCGGAACAGGCTGTTGGGAAGGGTCGCGATGTCCGCGGCTGCAAACCCCTCCACGGGCGAGGTCATCGTGGACAGGGGCGGCGTAATCAGGGAATCCGACCTCCAGAAAATGCTCGAGGTCGGGGTGGAAAATGTCGAAGTCCGCTCCGTTCTCACCTGTCAAGCGAGGTACGGCGTTTGCAGAGAGTGCTACGGGCTATCCCTCGCCACGGGGAGGATGGTTGACATCGGCGAGGCCGTCGGCATAATCGCCGCGCAGTCGATCGGCGAGCCGGGTACGCAGCTCACCATGCGCACGTTCCACACGGGCGGCGTTGCCGGCGAGGACATCACCCACGGCTTGCCCAGAGTGGTCGAGCTCTTCGAGGCCAGAAGGCCCAAGGGCGAGGCGCAGATGGCCGAAATCGCGGGGACCGTTGAGATCAAAGAGGGCGACAAGTTCCGCCGGATAATCATCCACGGTGAAGACGGGAAGGAGAAAACCTATCAGGTATCGAGGCGCACGAGGCTGAGGGTCATGACGGGCGATCGCGTCGAAGCCGGCGATCAGCTGACGGATGGATCTCTTAATCCGCACGACATCCTCCGCATCAAAGGACGGCGCGCCGTCGAACTATATCTGGTGAAAGAAGTCCAAGAGGTGTATCGCAGCCAGGGCGTGGACATAAACGACAAGCACGTCGAGCTGATCGTTCGCCAAATGATGAGGAAGGTGACCGTTCGCGAACCCGGAGATACGGAACTTCTGCCGGGACAGCTCGTCGATATTTGGACTTTCGAGGCCGAAAACGAAAAGGCGGTCGCCGCGGGCGGCGAGCCGGCGGTAGCTTCTCCGATGCTCCTGGGCATTACGAAAGCATCGCTGGCGACCGATTCGTTCTTGGCGGCGGCCTCGTTCCAAGAAACGACGCGAGTCCTCACCGACGCGGCTATCGCGGGGAAGGTCGATCCGCTGCTCGGCCTCAAGGAGAACGTCATAATCGGAAAGCTCATCCCGGCGGCTACCGGAATGAAGCGCTACCGCACTATCCGGATAAAGCCGACGGGTCCCGAGGGCGTACCCGGCTACGAGATTCTCGAGAGCGTGGTTCCGAGACCGGAGGTCGAGATGCCCGATGAGACGGAAGGGCCGTCGCTCGTGAATTACGGCGCCCTGGGAGAGGTCGAAATTCCGGAGGAGGGCCCTTCCGAGGAATCGGCTTTGGAGGCGATGGGCGAGGAAGAAAGCGAAGCAACTTAGGCCGAGCCCATTGACAGCGCGCCCGAAGGCTGATATATTACATTTTTGTGATTTCGAATGCGGGTTATCGGGCGCCTGAGTGGCGGTTTTGATAAAGCGCCCGAGGAAAACTCGCGGAGGCAATCGCGTTTGTCGTTTTGAATCGCTGCAGCTAGCGGCCCGTATTGGGTACCGAGGCTGCAGCGCTGTTTGAGAAGGAGAGTTGATTTTGCCGACGATCAATCAGTTGGTAAGAAAGGGCAGAGAGCGAAAGCCGGAAAAGACTTCGACGCCGGCCCTGCAGGGGGCGCCCCAAAGGCGCGGCGTGTGCACCAGGGTTTACACGACAACCCCGAAAAAGCCGAACTCGGCGCTGCGAAAGGTGGCCAGGGTGAGGCTGACGAACGGGGTCGAGGTGACGACGTACATTCCCGGAATAGGCCACAACCTACAAGAGCACTCGATCGTGCTCGTCAGGGGAGGCAGGGTTAAGGACTTGCCGGGAGTGCGCTACAAGGTGATACGCGGTACCCTCGACGCGGCCGGCGTTGCGGACAGGAAGAAAGCCCGCTCGCGTTACGGCGCGAAGGCGAAGTAAGGGACGGAGGAGATATGCCGAGGAAAGGACCGGCTCCGAAGCGGGAGATCGCTCCCGATCCGATTTATAACAACAGACTGGTAGCCCAGCTGATAAACCACGTCCTTTTGAGGGGCAAGAAGGGTTTGGCGGAAAGGATCGTCTACGATTCTTTCGAGATAATCAGGGCAAAGACGGGGAGCGACCCCCTATCGGTATTTCGGAAGGCTTTCGAGAACGTTAAGCCGGTCCTCGAAGTCAGACCGAGGAGGGTGGGCGGCGCGACCTACCAGGTCCCCGTCGAGGTGTCGCCCAGGCGCGCATCCGCCCTGGCGCTGCGCTGGCTGGTGAACTTCGCAAGGGCGCGGAGGGAAAAGACGATGGCCGAGCGCCTGGCCGCGGAGATCATGGACGCCGCGAACGGCGTGGGAGCCTCGATGAAAAAAAGAGAAGATCTGCACAAAATGGCCGAGTCCAACAGGGCTTTTGCGCATTACAGATGGTAATTATCGATAAACGGGAAAGGTTTCGATGAGCAAGGCATTTCCGCTGGAGAAGATAAGAAATATAGGGATCATGGCACACATAGACGCCGGGAAGACCACGACGACCGAGCGCATACTGTACTATGCCGGTCGAACGCACAAGCTCGGCGAAGTCCACGAAGGCACGGCCGTCATGGACTGGATGGTCCAAGAGCAGGAGCGGGGAATAACGATAACGTCGGCCGCTACCACCTGCTATTGGAAGGATCATCGGATAAACATTATAGATACGCCCGGGCACGTGGACTTTACGGTCGAGGTCGAAAGGAGCCTTCGGGTGCTCGATGGGGCGATCGCGGTTTTCTGCGCGGTGGGCGGCGTCGAGCCCCAATCGGAGACGGTCTGGCGTCAGGCCGACAAGTATCGCGTTCCGAGAATAGCCTACATAAATAAAATGGACAGGACGGGGGCGGATTTTTTCAGAGCGATCGAGATGATGAAGGAGCGCCTGAGCGCGCGCCCCGTGCCGGTTCAGCTTCCGCTGGGGATGGAGGAAAACTTCCAAGGAATCATCGATCTTTTGGAAATGAACGCCCTGGTATACACGGACGAACTCGGTGCCACGTTCGAGCATCGACCGATTCCCGACCAATATCGCGAGCAAGCCGATGAATACAGGGAGAAGCTGATCGAGGCGATAGCCGACCACGATGACGAGATACTCCATTGGTACCTCGAGGGGCAACCGATTCCCAAGGAGCGCCTGATAAAGGCTATTCGAGCTGCGACGATCGACGTCTCGATAACGCCCGTTTTCGTCGGAGCTTCTTTTAAGAATAAGGGCGTTCAGCCGCTTCTGGATGGGGTGGTTGATTACCTTCCGAGTCCGGTGGACATTCCCCCGGTGGAAGGAACCGGGCCGAAAGGAGAAGTCGAGACTAGGAACGCGGATCCCTCCGCTCCTTTCGCGGCGCTCGCTTTCAAAATAATGGTCGATCCCTACGTGGGACGCCTGACCTTCGCAAGGATCTATTCGGGGACGCTGAAGACGGGCCAATCGGTCCTAAACTCATCTACCGGCAACAAGGAGCGCATAGGCCGCATCCTCCAGATGCACGCAAATCACAGGGAGGATAAGGAAGAGGCGCATGCGGGCAACATCGTGGCGCTCGTAGGCCTCAAGAAGGTGGCGACGGGCGACACGCTTTGCGACCCGAGTCGGCCGATAGCTCTCGAGGCCATGGTTTTCCCCGAGCCCGTGATTTCGGTATCGATCGAGCCGAAAACGAAAGCCGATCAAGAAAAACTGGCCGGCTCGCTGGCCAAGCTGGCCGAGGAGGACCCGACCTTCAAGGTCCAGGTCGATCCGGAGACCGGACAAACGATAATATCCGGCATGGGCGAGCTCCATCTCGAGATCATCGTCGATCGATTGACTAGGGAGTTTAAAGTCGGGGCCAACGTAGGCAAGCCCCAAGTCTCCTACAGGGAGACGATCAGAAGGCCGGTATCAAACGTGGAAGGCCGCTACGTGAGGCAGACTGGCGGGCGCGGTCAGTACGGTCACGTCGTGATCAAGCTGGAGCCTCGAAGGGCGGGAGAGGGATACGAATTCGTGGACGAGGTCGTGGGCGGTAGGGTCCCCAAGGAATTCATTCCCGCGGTGGATAAGGGCATCCAGGAGGCGATGGAATCCGGCGTTCTAGCCGGCTATCCGGTCATAGACGTTAAGGCGACGCTCGTCGATGGCAGTTATCACGCTGTGGATTCGTCGGAACTGGCTTTCAAGATAGCCGCCTCCATGGCCTTCAGGGAGGCGTTCAAGAAGGCGCATCCGGTTCTCTTGGAGCCGATCATGTCGGTCGAGGTCGTCACGCCCGAAGAATTCATGGGCGACGTGATCGGGGATATTTCCGGTCGGCGGGGTCACGTGCTGGGGATGGAACCCAGGGCTGGAGGTCAAGCCATAAGGGCGGAAGTCCCCCTCGCCGAGATGTTCGGCTACGCGACCGATCTGAGAAGCAGAACTCAAGGTCGGGCGACCTATACCATGCAGTTCGCTCGATACGAAGAGGTGCCGCCCAATATCGCGCAGGAGATAATCGGCAAGTCCCAGGGCGAGTGGTCGCTCGCGGCCGGAAGCTGATAAGGGCGCGGACGCCGAGGACCCATCAAGGGCCCGTTGGCGAAACTGATAATGAGCTTTAAGCGGAAAGCACGAGGAGGTTCAACGTCATGGCCAAGAAGAAGTTTGAAAGGGTAAAGCCCCACATGAACATCGGCACGATCGGCCACGTGGACCACGGCAAGACGACTCTGACAGCCGCGATAACCAAGGTCCTGGCCGAGAAGGGGCTTGCCGAATTCCGCTCCTTCGACTCGATCGACAACGCCCCCGAGGAGAAGGAGAGGGGCATCACGATCGCCATCGCCCACGTGGAGTACGAGACGGAAAACCGCCACTACGCCCACGTGGACTGCCCGGGGCACGCGGACTACGTCAAGAACATGATCACGGGAGCGGCCCAGATGGACGGGGCGATTCTGGTCGTCTCGGCCGCCGACGGCCCCATGCCCCAGACGAGGGAGCACATCCTCTTGGCGAGGCAGGTGGGGGTCCCCTACATAGTCGTCTATCTCAACAAGACCGACATGGTGGACGACCCCGAGCTCTTGGAGCTCGTCGAGGTCGAGGTGAGGGACCTGCTGAACGAGTACGAGTTCCCGGGGGACGACGTCCCCGTGATCAAGGGTTCCGCCCTTAAAGCCCTCGAGGGAGACCCCGAGGCGGCAAAGAGCATAATCGAGCTCCTGGAGGCGGTCGATGCCTACATCCCGACCCCCCAGCGAGACGTGGACAAGCCCTTCCTCATGCCGGTCGAGGACGTCTTCACCATCACCGGAAGGGGAACGGTGGCGACCGGCAGGGTCGAAAGGGGCCGCATCAAAGTGGGAGAAGAGGTCGAGATAGTCGGCATCCGCCCGGAGACGAAAAAGACGGTGGTAACCGGCCTCGAGATGTTCAGAAAGCTCCTGGACGAGGCGGAAGCCGGGGACAACATCGGCGTCCTCCTGAGGGGCATAGCGAGGGACGAAGTCGAAAGGGGACAGGTCCTGGCCGCCCCCAAATCGATAACCCCCCACACCAGCTTCAAGGCCCAGGTCTACGTCCTCACCAAGGAAGAGGGAGGAAGGCACACCCCCTTCTTCAACGGCTACCGTCCCCAGTTCTACTTCAGGACGACGGACGTGACCGGCGTCATAACCCTTCCGGAGGGCGTGGAGATGGTCATGCCGGGGGACAACACCGAGTTCTCCATCGAGCTCATCTCCCCCATCGCCATGGAGGAGGGCCTTCGCTTCGCCATCCGCGAGGGCGGAAGGACCGTCGGAGCCGGCAGGGTGACGAGCATAGTGAAGTAGGGCTTCGCCTTCGCGCCGGGGTCCATCTCCGGCGGGCGGACGGAACTCCGGCGCTTCCGATCCCGCCCCGCCGCTGAGCTCTGGCGACTTGGCGCCAGGCGTCGAAGGATCGGGATAAAATGGCGACAAAAACGCAGAAAATAAGGATAAGGCTGAAGGCTTACGATCACGAAATCGTCGATCAATCGGCGAGGAAGATCGTGGAGACGGCGCAGAGGACCGGGGCGAGGGTAGCGGGTCCGATCCCGCTTCCCACGGAGAGGAATCTCTATACGGTCATCCGGAGTCCCCACGTCCACAAGGACTCGCGGGAGCACTTCGAGATGAAAACGCACAAGCGGCTGATAGATATCCTCGATCCGACGCCCAAGACGGTCGATTCGCTGATGCGCCTCGACCTGCCAGCCGGCGTTGATATCGAAATAAAGCTGTAGCGCTCCCGGAGCATCGGGTCTTCGGTGTCGCGCTTCGCGCGGGATGCGATGCTGCGCCGGGCGCTGTCCGGCGCGGGAGCGCTGTGCCGAGATGGCTTGTATGGTGCGGCGCGAACGACTTGCGAGGTTTTGATATGAAAGCACTGCTTGGCAAGAAATTGGGAATGACTCAGGTTTTTGCGGAAGGCGACAGGCTCGTGCCGGTTACGGTGCTGGAGGCTGGGCCTTGCGTCGTAACGCAAATAAAAACGCCCGAGAAGGACGGGTATTCCGCCCTCCAGATCGGCTTTGAGGAAATTCCGGATAGAAAGGTGAAGAAGCCGCTTAAAGGGCATTTTGCGAAGGCTAACGTAAAGCCGATGAGGTACTTGGCGGAAGTCCGCGTCGATGGCGCTGAAGAGTATAAGGTCGGCCAGGTGATCGACGCGAGCGTGTTCCAAGTCGGCGGGAGGGCGGCCGTGACCGGCATCTCTAAGGGCAAGGGGTTTCAGGGAGTCGTGCGCCGTCACGGCTTCGGAGGAGGACCCGCCAGCCACGGAGCGCATTTCCACCGCGCCCCGGGGTCGATCGGAATGGCTGCGACGCCCTCCAGGGTCCTCAAAGGATCGAGGATGCCCGGGCGCATGGGCGGCAACAGAGTGACGGTCAGAAATCTCGAGATAGTGAAGGTCGACCCGGAGAACAACGTTATTTTGGTGAAAGGGGCCGTTCCGGGGGCCAACGGGTCGCTGGTGATGATAGAGCAGCGCTCTTAGATTCGCGTAAAGGAGAGGTCGTGAAGCTAACGGTTTCCGATAGCAGGGGCAATAAGGTCGGCGAAGCGGAATTGCGGCCGGAGATAGCTGAGGCCGAGATGAACGAAGGCGCGGTTCATCAGGTTGTTCGCGCCCAACTCGCCGCTGCGAGGGCCGGGACCGCGTCGACGAAAACGAGGAGCGAAGTGAGGGGCGGCGGCAGAAAACCTTGGCGTCAAAAGGGCACCGGCCGCGCGAGAGCCGGCTCGATCCGCTCGCCGCTCTGGGTCGGTGGCGGAACGGTTTTCGGTCCGACGCCGCGAGACTACTCGTTCTCCGTTCCTAGAAAAGTCAAGAAGCAGGCGTTGCGTTCGATCATCGCGTCGAAGGCGAAGGGCGGCGATCTCATCGTCGTCGACGATTTCGGATTGGCGGAGCCGAAGACCAAGGCCGCGGTGGACGTTCTGAAAAATCTCGGGGCGCTGGGTAAAACGACGGTCGTCGTCGGTCCCGAGGAGTCGGTGGTCATCAAGTCGGTCCGGAACATCGAGGGAGTTCGTGCTATAAAGGTCCAAAACATAAACGCGTACGACCTGCTCAACAACGAGAAAATCGTCATGACGAAACCGGCGTTTGAGCTGGTCCAGGAGGTGTTGGGCCGATGAAGGATCCGAGGGATGTCGTTTTGAGGCCTGTCGTTTCCGAGAAGAGCTATTCGATGATCGATCGCGGCAAATACACGTTCGAGGTTCATCCGGACGCGAGGAAAGAGGAAATACGCTGGGCGGTGGAGCAGATATTCAACGTGGACGTGAAGGACGTGAACACCGTTAAAATGCGCCCGAAAAGAAAGCGCCAAGGGTGGACGTCGGGGATGACCCGGAGCTGGAAGAAAGCGGTGGTGACGCTCGCTCCCGGGCAAAGGATAGAGCTTTTCGAAGCGAGGTAATCGGCATCGATTTCCGTGCCCGGTTGCTGAAAGCGTTTGAGATAGTCCGATCTCAATGGTTTAAGGATCGGTGGTTTGGTTGCAGGGCCGGGCCCCGGCCGGTCCGAAAGGTCCGTTCGGGACCCGTGAAGGTGCCCATTCGGATAGCGGGCGCTGAATGCGGATGAGCCGTGCGGGGCTTTGCGCCCGAGAACGCGATTCAGTGGGAGAGATTCGACGATGGCTATTAAAAAGTACAAGCCGACTTCGCCGGGAAGGCGCTTCCAGACGGTTTCGGATTTCGCCGAAATAACCAAGAAGGAACCGGAAAAGTCGCTGCTGAGGCCGCTCACGAAGAAGGCGGGGCGAAACAACTACGGCAGGATAACGACTCGACACGTCGGCGGTGGTCATAAGCGGCGATATCGGCTGGTGGATTTCAAACGGGCCAAGGCCGGCGTACCGGCGCGGGTCGCGGCGATCGAGTACGACCCAAATCGATCTGCCCGGATAGCGCTTCTGAATTACGTGGACGGCGAAAAGAGCTACATAATCGCGCCGTTGGGCCTTAAAGTCGGCGACGAAGTCGTGTCCGGGCCTGATGCCGACATCAAAGTGGGGAACGCTCTTCCGCTTAGGAACATCCCGCTGGGGACGGTCGTCCACAACATAGAGCTGAAGCCCGGTAAAGGGGGGCAGTTGGCGCGCTCCGCGGGTTCGTCCGCGCAAATCATGGCCAAAGAGGGCAACTACGCTCATCTGCGCCTGCCGTCGGGCGAGGTTAGAATGGTTCACTTGGATTGCTTGGCGACCATCGGACAAGTGGGAAATCCCGAGCACGAGCTGATTTCGATTGGAAAAGCCGGACGCGCTAGGTGGTTGGGCCGAAGGCCGTCCGTTAGGGGCACCGCGATGAATCCCGTCGATCATCCGCACGGCGGGGGCGAAGGCAAGGCGAAAGGCGGGCGCCATCCCGTCACGCCGTGGGGCAAGCCAACGCTTGGCGCGCGCACCAGGGGAAAGAAGCTTTCGGACAAGTACATCATCCGCGGGCGCAAGCGCGGTAAGTGATATATCGGAGGTAGTCGATGGGCAGATCGCTGAAAAAGGGCCCTTACGTTCAGGAAGCCCTGATGAAGAAGATTCAGGAGATGAACGAGAAGGGCGAAAAAAGGGTCATAAAAACGTGGTCGAGGGCATCGACGATCTTTCCCGAGATGGTCGGCCACACGATAGCCGTGCACGATGGTCGGCGCCACGTGCCGGTTTATATCACCGAAAGCATGGTCGGCCACAAGCTCGGAGAGTTCGCCATGACGCGGACTTTTCGGGGCCACACTCATAAGAGCGAAAGGTCGACGAGGGTTAGATAAATGTCTCGCGGTTTCTTGATCTCTTAGCATCTTGAGCGAAGAGACCAAGAGACCGGGAGACCGGAAGGCCAGCAAGGAGGTCAGATGGCTAAGAAAGCTGCCGAAACTCCGGCCGCAGCCGTGGAGACTAGGGCGGTGGCAAAATATATAAGGATTTCGCCCTTTAAGGTTCGCCAGGTCATCGGCGAAATAAGGGGGCGCGAAGTCGAAGAAGCGGCCAATATTCTCCGCTTCACCCCGAAGAAAGCGGCGAGAATCCTTCTCAAGGTTCTGAATTCCGCGGCGGCCAACGCCGAGAAGAACCACCATATCGGCCGGGACAGGTTGATGGTTTCTCGCGCGTACGTCGATGAGGGGCCCACGCTCAAAAGGATAAGGCCGAGGGCCATGGGTCGGGCGACCCGAATACGCAAGAGAACGAGCCACATAACGGTGGTCGTCAGGGAAAAGGAGGTTTGATTTTGGGCCAAAAGGTGAACCCCTTGGGGCTCCGCCTGGGGATTATCGAGAACTGGCGTTCCCGATGGTACGTCGATAAAGGGTATGCGGAAGCGCTTAAAGAAGACATCGAGATAAGGAAGTACTTGGCGGGTCGCTTGATGAGGGCCGCGATCTCCCGAGTCGAGATCGAGCGGGCCGGCGACAGGATTCGAATCGATATCCACACGGCGCGCCCCGGCATAGTGATAGGAAAGCGCGGAACGGAAGTCGACGAGATAAGGAATTATCTCGAGAAGAAAACGGGCAAGCAGGTCCAGATCAACATAGAAGAAGTCCAGCGACCCGAGCTGGATGCGGTGCTCGTCGCTCAGGCGATAGCCGAGCAGCTGCAGGCGCGCGTGTCTTTTCGGCGCGCGATGAAGAAGGCGGTTACGGCCGCGATGAAGGCGGGCGCCAAAGGGGTTAGGATAGCCTGCTCCGGCAGACTGGGCGGCGCCGAAATGTCTCGAACCGAGTGGTATCGCGAGGGGCGGGTTCCCCTGCACACGTTGAGGGCGAATATAGACTACGGCTTCGCGGAAGCATTTACCACTTTCGGCCAAATCGGCGTGAAAGTGTGGATTTATAAAGGCGACGTTCTGCCCGGACGAGAGCCGCGGCTGGAGCGGCCGCGGGGCGCGCTCGCGGGAGGAGAAAAGCCGGCGAGGGCCGAAGCGAAGGAGCCCAGCCGGGAGCGCGCAGCGACCGCTTCCGAAGCGCCGAGAAGAGCGTCGAGGAAGACCGCTCCCAAGGCGACGTCCGCGGATCAGGCGCCGGCGGTGGCTCCCGAGGAGGAAAAATAGGCCATGTTGTTGCCCAAAAGAGTGAAGCACCGCAAGCAGCAGCGCGGGCGGATGAAAGGTAAAGCAAAAGGAGGAACGCGGATTACCTTCGGCGATTACGGAATCCAAGCGCTGGAACCGGGCTGGATTACGAATCGCCAGATAGAGGCAGCTCGAATCGCTATAACCAGGCACATCAAGAGAGGCGGGAAAGTCTGGATCAACATATTTCCCGACAAACCAGTAACCGAGAAACCGGCCGAGACTCGCATGGGCTCGGGCAAGGGGTCTCCCGAGCACTGGGTGGCCGTCGTCAAGCCGGGTCGCGTCATGTTCGAGCTTGCGGGAGTTGCCGAGCCCGTTGCGAGAGAGGCGATCAGGCTTGCCTCTCACAAGCTGCCGATCAAAACCAAGTTCATCAAGCGGGAAGAGCTGGGCGGTGAAGTATAAGATGAAGGTGAAAGCCGACGAGCTTAGAGACCTGACCGACGAGGAGCTTCGGGAGAGGCTCAAATTGGCGAAGGCGGAGTTATTCAATCTTCGCTTTCAGATGGCCACGGGGCAGCTTGACAACCCCATGGCCATCCGCGAGACGCGAAAAACCATCGCGCGCATTCAGACCGTCATCAAGGAGAGGGAACTCGCGGCCGGCAAGGCCGCCGCTAGTTGACCGCTTTAGGAGGCATAGGTGGAGGAGCAAAAGACCGAGCGAGGAAGGCGAAAGACGAGAATAGGTCGCGTCGTGAGCGATAAGATGGATAAAACCGTCGTGGTCGCCGTGGAGTCCACGAGGCGCCATCCGCTTTACAAGAAGACCATCAAGCGCACGACGAAATTCCATGCCCACGATGAGGCCGGAGAGGCAAAAGCCGGAGATGTGGTGAAGATCATGGAGACACGCCCCCTTTCCAAGACCAAAAGGTGGCGCGTGGTCTCGGTGATCGAGAAGGCGAAATAAGAAGCGACTTTTGCTGGAAAGGAAGACGATGATTCAACAGGAGACCCGTCTAAAAGTCGCCGATAATACCGGGGCGAGGGAGATACTTTGCATAAGGGTTCTCGGCGGCTCGGCTCGCAGATACGCCTCGGTGGGAGACATCATAGTCGGAACGGTAAAGGAGGCTATCCCGGGTGGAGCGGTAAAGAAGGGCGATATCGTGCGGGCCGTGGTCGTCAGAACGACTAAGCCGATCCGGCGGTCCGATGGCTCCTACGTCCGCTTCGACGATAACGCCGCGGTCATAATCGATCCGGCGCGAAATCCGCGGGGTACGCGAATTTTCGGTCCGGTTGCGAGGGAGTTGCGCGATCGGAATTTTATGAAGATCGTATCACTCGCGCCTGAAGTTCTGTAGGGGGATGCGAAACGTGGCTAAGTTATCGGTGAAAAAGGGCGACCGCGTCGAAGTGATCGCCGGGAAGGACAAGGGCAAGCGGGGCAAGATCTTGAGGGTTATTCCGGATAAAGCTAGGGTCGTCGTCGAAAAGGTGCACATGATAAAGCGGCACACCAAGCCGACCCAGAAAAACCCTCAAGGTGGAATAATCGAACGGGAGGCGCCGATTCACGTTTCGAACGTGATGGTCGTTTGCCCGAGCTGCAATCAACCGACGAGGATAGGTCGGCGCGTGACGGAGGAAGGCGCCAAGGTCAGAGTCTGCCGTCGATGCGGCGCGGAAATCGAGAAAGCGTGATGCAGCGCCGATTCGCCGGTCAGGATATGCGAGAGCGATCGCTCGGTCGGAAATCGAGCGCGGAAATGAATCGGAGAGGAGAATGGCGGAAGCTAAGAAGACCAAGGCCAAAACGCCAAAGAGCGATATGGGAGAAAAGTACGTTCCAAGGCTGAAAAAGCGCTACTTCGATGAAATCGTTCCAGCCATGATGAAGGAGTTCGGTTACAAGAATCCGATGCAGGTCCCGAGGTTGGAAAAGGTGGTCCTCAATATGGGCGTAGGTGAGGCCGCTCAGGATGCCAAGCAGCTAGACGGCGCCATGGCGGATCTCGCCACGATAACCGGTCAAAAGCCGATCGTGAGGAAAGCTAAGAAATCGATCGCCGGGTTCAAAATAAGGGCCGGGATGCCCGTGGGAGTCAAGGTCACGCTGCGCGGTAATCGAATGTACGAATTTCTCGATAGGTTGATTTCCGCGGCCCTGCCGAGAATCCGGGATTTTCGGGGGCTGAATCCCCGCTCTTTCGATGGCCGCGGAAACTACACGTTTGGCGTGTCGGAACAACTGATATTTCCGGAGATCGACTACGACAAGGTGGACAGGATAAGGGGGATGGACATCACCGTCGTCGTCTCCGGCGGGAGCGACGAGGAGTCCAGGTCTTTATTGAAGCATTTCGGCTTTCCGTTCAGGGAGCGATAAAGAATTGATGGGGGTTTTCCAGTGGCTAAGAAATCGATGATTGCGAAGGCGATGAAAAAGCCGAAATACGCCGTTCGAGCGCACAACCGCTGCGTTCGTTGCGGCCGGCCGAGGGGCTATTTCCGGAAGTTCGGGCTTTGCAGGATTTGCCTTCGCGAGCTCGCCCACAAGGGAGAAATTCCGGGGCTAACGAAAGCGAGCTGGTAGAGCGGTCGTTGGGTGAAGTGGCGACCATCGCGGCCGCCTTGCTCCCGCGAATGCTCCGGCGCCCGCTTTTGGAAGCCTTTGGCTGTCGAACAGGAGGAAGCTCTATGACGATGACAGACCCGATCGCCGATATGCTGACGCGAATAAGAAACGCAAGCAAGGCATATCATGAAAGCGTCGATATACCGGCGTCAAAGATGAAACAGGAAATAGCGAGGATACTGAAAGAAGAGGGCTACATCCAGGATTACGCCCTGGTTCAAGAAGGGGGTTTTCCCGTAATCAGGGTTTTCCTAAAGTACGCCGACGACAAGAGGCGAGCTATAGCCGGGATTCGGAGGATAAGCAAACCCGGGCTGAGGGTTTATGCCAAGAAGACCGAACTCCCGCGGGTATTCGGGGGTTTGGGGATCGCGATCATTTCGACGCCCAAAGGGATTATGACGGATAGGCAAGCGAGAAAAGAGCAGGTCGGCGGAGAAGTTGTGGCTTACGTGTGGTAGCGGTTTCGCTGGATGGAAAGGCTCAGTCGCGATGACGGATATCGGTTTGGAGGTACGGAGTGTCTAGGATAGGACGGATGCCCATAGAGATACCGAGCGGCGTCGAAGTGGCGATCGGCGACGTCGAAATCAAGGTGAAGGGCTCGAAAGGGGAGCTGAGCCAGCGAATCCCCTTGGGTATTAGCGTAAGGCAGGAAGGAAATCGCATTTTGGTCGAGCGGGACTCCGACAGCAAGCTCCATAGGAGCCTTCACGGGCTCACGCGCACGCTCATCGCGAATATGGTGACGGGCGTAAGTTCTGGGTTCGAAAAAGCGCTCGAGATATCGGGCGTCGGGTATAGGGCGACGAAGAAGGGGAACGCCGTCGAAATAGCGGTCGGATACTCCCATCCGGTGGTCGTCGAGCCTCCGGAGGGCATCCAGCTGGACGTGCCGACTCCGACGAAGTTGATCGTTCGCGGCATAGATAAGCAGCTCGTCGGGGAAACCGCGGCCAAGATTCGCGCGATCAGAAAGCCGGAGCCTTACAAAGGCAAAGGCATAAGATACGAGGGCGAGAAAATAAGGCGCAAGGTTGGCAAGACGGCTAAGTAGCGGATTTCGCGAGAGGACCTTCGGCGGGTCGCGCGGGCTCCCTCGCGATGAAAAGGAAAAGGGACATCAAACGCCAGTGCGAGCTTTGCGGCCCGCGCTGAAGCGTTGAGCAATTGGAGGAGAAATGAGCAAGGCAAATCCCAGGATCGTTGCGAGAAAGAGGCGGCATGCGCGCGTTCGCCGTCAAGTGAGCGGGACGGCCGAGCGCCCGAGGCTGGCGGTTTTCAAAAGCGCGCGGCACATATACGCGCAAGCTATCGACGATCGCAAGGGCGAGACGATCGCGAGCGCTTCTACGCTCGATCCGGATATAAAAGGAAGCATCGCCTACGGAGGCAACATCGAGGCCGCGTCGAAAGTGGGATCTTTGATAGCGGAGCGCTTGAAGGCGAAAGGCATCAAGAAGGTTGTTTTCGATCGCGGCGGTTTTCTTTATCACGGAAGGGTAAAGGCTCTGGCAGATGCCGCCAGGGAAGCGGGCCTGGAATTTTAGGAACCTGAGGAGGCGGTAGTGAATAGATCTTACGAAGCCGAGGAGCTAACGCTCGAGGAGAAGGTCGTATACATCAACCGTGTCGCCAAAGTAGTGAAAGGAGGGCGCCGCTTCAGCTTGAGCGCGCGGGGGGTGGTCGGCGACCGCCAGGGGCACGTTGGCGTCGGCCTGGGAAAAGGCAGGGAGGTCCCGATAGCCATTCAAAAGGCGGTCCAAGACGCGAAGAAGAACATTTTCAAAGTGCCGATCGTCGGCACAACAATCCCCCACGAGATCGTGGGTGAGTTCGGCGCGGGACGCGTCCTTCTTAAGCCGGCCGCTCCCGGTACCGGGGTGATCGCCGGAGGTCCGGTTCGAGCTATACTCGAGCTCGCGGGGGTGCAAGATATCCTCACGAAGTCGCTCGGCTCGGAAAATCCGATCAACATGCTCCGCGCGGCCGAACAGGGGCTCAGGTCGTTGCGGACGCCCGATCAGATCGCCGAGCTGCGCGGCAAAACCCCCGAGGAAATCAGGAGCTAGGAGTGGATTATGGCGAGAATAAGGGTGAAGCAAGTAAAAAGCGCCATTGGCCGCCCCGAAAAGCAGAAGAGGACGCTCAAGGCGCTTGGTCTCAGGAAAATGAACGCCGCGGTGGTGCACGAAGATAAACCGGAAATACGCGGTATGGTCGCAAAAGTTTCGCACCTCGTCGAAGTCGAA
>FWWM01006077.1_pt1 | contig 25685 bp, 20 predicted proteins | sample 2228351 | NCBI WGS metagenome assembly FWWM01 (sample SAMEA103939774, study PRJEB20133) | metagenome
TATGGTTGCATAAGCTTCGTACTTTGGTTTGTAGAAAACCAACAAATAAACCGAAGTACAAGCAACAACAAGTAGAAAGATTGATATAACCGTCTTTCTTCTTTTCCAAAGTATTTTGAATATTTCCGACAGGCTGATTTCATCAATGTATTCTTGGTTCATGGCAAACCTCCTTTTTCAATTTCCAATCAGCGAACGGACTGTGATCACGGTTGTGAGTATGGTGTTCACAACAGGCAGTATATCCAGTGCCGTTACGAACGGATTGTCTGGTACGAATATGACATCCCCTGGATTGAGAACTGGATCGACTGCAACCTGTCTTCCCCTTGCAAGTCCCGTTAAGTCGAGTTTCTGTGGATTTGGATCGGACAATCCTCCTTTAAAAAGATACACGTTGCTTGGAGCAGCCTTTGCGCTAAAGCCTCCTTTGCTCACCAACGCTTGAACAACGGTCATTCTTTCTGTGAGTGTCACAGCTCCAGGAGAGTTCACCTCTCCAAGTACATACGCCAAGTTCTGCGGAATTCCAACGACCTTCACAATGTCTTTGGGTCTCACCACAAACCCACGGGTTTCTTCAAAATCTGTTATGTCAATCTCGTAAGTCTGAGCGTCTCTGATCAATTGAACTGTTCTGTAAGCTCTGCTCACATTCAGTTTTGTGAGTACTTCATACAGTGTTAGCGATCCACGTTGGGGATCGATGTACATCAAACTTGGTGAACCGTTCTGGTCTATCACGTAGACGAAATTCTCCACATCTTCTTCGAAGATCAGAGTCATTCCATTTTTAAGCTGAAAGTTGGTGTTTTCACTCCACTCTATCGTCGTGAATTGATCTTTGTCGAGGATCCGTATCTTTCTGCTTACACCTGAGGGAATGCCACCGAGTTTGGCTATCAAAGTTTTTGCGTCAAATGGTTCGGCGTGGGTGAATCTGTACAAGTTGTTACTTACTCTCTTGCCGAAGACATAAACATGGTTCGGTTCTTTGTAGGTCACGTAAACAAAATCTCCATCTTGAAGTGAACAGTTTACCTTCGCTTCGACGACATCGAAGCTGTTGAAGATCTCAACTATTTTCCCATTTCTTATGACCATGACTTTGTCCGAAATGTAGTATTCGGTTGGGTTAACAATCAAGCCACCTATTTTTCCAAACAAGTTGATGAGATCCGCTGTTTCGTAATAATCAAACTGCACCCTGCCGCTGTTTGGAACAAAACCAGAAGCGATTACAAAAACAGGTTTTTTAAGGGTTATTTTCACCAAGCTTCCTTTCTCGACCTTTTCGTCGGCAAGTGGATCGATCTTCACACCATTGACCTCCACTTGTTCAACTCTGCGATAATCGTTCAAGCCAACTTTTGAAAAGATCCGTTGCAGTGTGATCTCCTCGTTATATCCAAAATTCACGTATGATGCATAGTCTCCCACAACGTAAACAGCGTTGGCAAGGCTTGAATGAATTACTATTGTGTCGTTGCGTTTTAGATTAACGTCGTTCTCTTTGAAGATGAGTTGTTCTGGAGTTCTTTCGGCAAAGATTTTTCCGTCTCTTAGAAGCGTTATTTTCTCAACAGCCTTCGGTTCGGATATTCCAAGGGATTCGAAGAGATACGAAAGCGTTCTTGGTTCCCTGTAGCTAAGAGTTTTAAGACCACTTCCAACAAGTCCGATGATCGATACTCTGAATGGTTCATAAGACACATACACGCTGTCTGAAAGGTTCAGCGGAATATCTTTGTCTTCAAACAGCACTTCTCTTACGTTGATAGTTTTCTGGTTGTTTATAACCACCGTTCCCTCATTTTCAACTTCTTCGTTTGCCAGTCCAATTTTTAAAAGCAGCGTGCGAAGCGTTTTTGGCTCGTCGGCAAGTAAGAAAATCTTTCCGCTCTGTTTGACAAAGCCTTGAACGTACACATAGAAGTCTTCGTACCTTTTTATCTCCACAACCGAGCCTGTCTCTATTGTTATCTCGCTTGCTTTGTCTAAGATTGAGCGATCAAAGCTTTTCTTTTCTCCATTTGGAAGGGTTATGATCACCGATTCAACGGACTTTTTGTCGTCGTTTGTTATTCCCTGAGCTTTGCCAAGTAATGTGGAAAGGTTCATCGGTTCATCAACTAGGAAGGTTTTTTGACCGGGATCGGTGACGTACCCAACTATGTAAGCATATCTGTCTTCGCGCTGCGGGATGTAAAGATGTGAACCAGGTGAAAGTTTGTAATCCTCTAAGCCTGCTGCTACTCTCTCTAAATTAATCGTCAACACTTTTCCGTCGATGAACAGCTTTGCCGATTCGATGACAGCGGTATTCTTGTCGAGCACTCCAAGTTTTGAGAGCAAAGCTTTTAAAGTTAAATCTGGTGTGTAGCGTTCGATCAAGCTGTAGGCGCCTGTGACCTGTATAAGTTGTGGGTACATTAAAGGAGGAAGGTGGACCGCATCACCTTCTTGAAGAACTATGTCTTGCTCAAGTTTGCCTTCGTAAATGAAAGGAAGAAGATTGAAGTTCATCATTTTTCCGTTTCTGATGACTTTCACGTTTGAAAAATCAATGGGATCGTCTTTTGAAAGCTGCAAACGCAAAATCAGTTCACCGAGGGTTACCTGGGGTTTGAAGGATATGTCAAAAGCTTGATTCAACGCTCCTTGGATAAAGATGTACATTGGGGCGTATTCAACCACATAGACTGTCAAGGAAAAATCTCGAAGAAACTTTTTCACATGTGTTTCAAGTTCCGTTTTTATCTGATCAACTGTTTTCCCAGCGACGGGATAATTTCCAAGGTACGGATAAGGTATCGTTCCATCCCAAAGAACCTTCACAGTTCGTGTGAAAGTTTGGTTTTCCGGATAAACTTCGATTCTCAGCGTGTCACCAACTCGAATGGTGTAAGCTAGTCCGATCAGAGATAAAACTGCTAAGAAAACAGTCAGCTTCTTGTACACCCCGCTCACCTCGATCCTCCTAAAGTTCACACGCCACGTAACATTGACAATGTTAGAAGTCGTTTTCACATTGCATACATCTTTTATATGACCTACATATCTGACCATGACTATTTTACCAATCAATCTGGGAAAAGTAACGGCATTTTGAGGTACAATGTTTGTTGATGTGATAGGATGAACAGAGCAATTTCATTGGTTCTTTTTGTGCTCTTAGTACTTTATGAAGTCGTGGCTTATGGCACTCTCGAATTTGATCTGAATCAACGAATGGTTTTTGAGCATCTTCAAAACCAGGTGGCTTTGCCTGGGATGTTGCCCGTGGTTGGAGAGTGTCAGCAGAACAACGCAACACTGAGATTGAATCCTTTTTTCCAAATTTTCGAAAAAGCGGAGCCGATCAAAACCGGGTGGTTTGAGATTTCAACGCCACCTTGGGAGAATTTCTACGTTTTTGAAAAAACGCCGTATTTGGTCGAGCTTGAGTTGAACTTGAATTTCGGTGACTTTTATGTCTTGGCCACCATTCAAACCAGAAACAATTATGCCTTTTTTCATCGGGTCTCACCGACGAATCTTCCCATTCACGAAAATCCACTTGTGGTACTGGATGTGAATTTTCCATACAAAGGTTACGGCGTTTACGTTAAAGAGGAGTTTTTTGTCCTTTTCGGTAGAGCAAAGCTTCGTTGGTCAAGTTCCGATTTTCCCGTTGCTCTATCCGATGTAAGTCCATTCTTTGACACTTTTGCGCTGTCTTTGGGCGAAAAACCTGTTAGATATGTTTTCAGCGTTATTTCGATAAACCCTGTTTTGACAAGGGAAGAGTGGGAAAGGCAAACAAGTTTTGTTCCAGTGAACGCTGATCCGACCTCGCCGTATTATGAAAGGGTTAAGACTTTGATCACACACAGGTTGGATTTCACTTTGAGGGATAATCTTAGGGTTGGAATCGGTGAAATTACGATGGTTGGGGGAAAATATCCAGATTTGTTCGTTTTAAGTCCGTTTGCAATTTGGCACAACAATTTCAACGAAGGCTACACAAACACAATGGTAAGTGTGGATTTTTCTTGGGTGCCTGTGAAGGGTTTTGAAATTCATGGAGAATTTGCATTGGATGATCTAGTAGTCGAAGCTACCGAAAACGAGAGTAAACCGACAGCGTACGGTTATAACATTGGTTTGAGAAAAGCTTTTGAGACGGAGTTTGGTGGGTTTTTGGTCAGTGCTGAGTATGCAAAAACAACTGCTTTGATGTACAACGCCTTTTTGCCGTATTTGAAGTTTTACAACAGGATCGTGTACCTTTGCAACTATCCTTCATCAAGAACCATCGTGGACTATCCAACTGGTTTTGTCTTTGGACCGGATGCGCAGATTTTGAATCTTTCTGTGGCGTTCTTCAACGACGAACTGTACTTGAATGGGAATGTCTTTTGGCTTAGGAAAGGTCCAAACGATTTTCACACCGAATATCCAAACGTGGATGAATCAAGTGTCAAAGATACCTTTGGCTTCAGCGTAGAAGGAAAGTACAAATTTTTCAACCTTTCTACAATGGTTGCCGATGGTAAGTTTTCGATCGGAGTGGGGGTTAGTATCGAAATTCCTCTGAGGATTTTTCAAAATTCACCGTAGAGGATTTTGCCTTTTTCGATCACTTCAAGGATGAATGAATTCCGACGGTTTGGCATTTTTTGAAATTCTTCAGGTGTGTATCGTGACGTCCTCTCCTCAATAAATTGAGGGGGATTACTGCCCCATCGCGTTCCCCCGTTTTTCTAAGATGACGAGTGGGAAATTTCGCACTCGTTCCTATCGAAACAACCAGACTTGAGTGAGGAGGGACTGATACGTCTCTGTGATGGTCAAACAATTTTTTAATAATCACAGCAACAAGATTAGTTTAATTTATTGTTGCGAAATAATTGTAGAAACATTATCTCGAGGATTCTTTGAGCTTTTCAACTTGTCTTCGAGTGAATTCAGGTTTCCTCACTTTGTTTTCCTACGACTTTGTTGCACTTTACGCAAAATAACCTCTGTTTTGATTTGATGGCCTTGTAGTAAAGCTGCTCTGAACACGCTGGGCACTTCTCGTTTGCCGGTTCCAACCAGCTCATGAAATCACAATCTGGGTTTGTACACTTGTAGAACACCTTTTTGTTCTTACTGACTTTTCTTTCGACAGCCGAAGAACACTTCGGACATTTTCCTCTTGCGAAAAGTCCATATGTCTTGCCGCAGTTGTCACATTTCTGATATTTTCCAAATTTACCTTCGATTGTGTCGAGTTCTCCGCCACAGCTTGGGCATGAATGTTTCATTTGTGACTGTTCCTCAGCATCCACTTCAACATAAAAGTGCATTGTATCTTGGTCCAAAACTGCGAGCTCATCTAATCTAAGTGATTGGTTCTTCGAGCATGCCGGACAGGATAAGTAAAGACCATATTTGCCTGTTCGTAGTCTAAAGTTGGCTCCACATTCGCATTTTTTGTTGGTTCCAAAATCGATTGAGTACCAACTCTCTTCGGCCTTTCCAAGGTATTTGGAGAAACTGTCGTAAAATTCTCTCAAGGTTTCTTTGTAGTTCTTTTCCCCTTGTTCTATTTTGTCGAGCTCTTCTTCCATCTTTGCTGTGAATTGAAGATCGACCACAGACGGAAATCTTTCCTGAAGATAATGGTTTACAACAAAACCGATAACTGTTGGGACCAGTTCTCTGGATTTTTTCACAACGTATTTTCTTTCCAGAAGAGTGGATATAATTGTTGCGTAAGTGCTTGGTCTTCCTATTCCCTTTGCCTCAAGTGCGCGAACCATTGACGCTTCGGTGTACCTTGCGGGAGGTTTGGTTTCATCTTCAACGATTTCCCAGCGATCAACTGTGACAGTTCCTTGCGGGATTTTCATGTCTTTTGAACTCGTTTTTCCATAAATTATTTCAAAACCTTCAAAAACTGGTTTTTCCAACTTTGCCTCAAATCTGTATCGACCGGTTTCCAAGATCACCGTGGTTTCTTCATAGACAGCTTGAGCCATCTGAGAAGCTATGAATCTTTCCCAGATGAGCTTGTAAAGCTTGTACTGATCTTGATTAAGCAATGTCTTTGCCCTTTCTGGGGTCATGACAACTTCGACTGGCCTGATTGCTTCATGGGCATCCTGGATGGTTTTGGATTTCTTGGATTTCTTGATTTCACCTATGTACTTTTCGCCGAAGTTCTCTTTTATGAACTCTTCCGCTGCTTGTCTTGCATAATCTGATATTCTGGTTGAATCTGTGCGCATGTATGTGATAAAAGCTTTGTGACCTTCTTTTGTTTCCACGCCTTCGTAGAGCTGTTGCGCAATCGTCATCGTTTTTCCCACGGAATAGCCGAGTTTGTTTGCCGCTTCCTGTTGCAAAGTACTTGTGATGAAAGGATCAGGTGATTTCTTGTTCAAGGTCCTTGTTTTCACTTCCAAGACTTTCACTTTTTTCACGGTCGTTTCTATTTCTTTCGCCGTTTTCTCATCAACATCCTGCATTTCTATCCTTTGGCCATCTACGTGGGTGAGACGGAATTTGATGTCGCCTACATAGCCTTCCACTCTCCAGAATTTCTTGGGTTGGAACTTGAAACGCTGAAGTTCTCTCTCGCAGATCAGTTTCAGAGCCGCAGACTGAACCCTACCTGCGCTCAGATTTGCTTTCAGTGCTTTCCAAAGTAAAGGACTAATCTTGTAACCAACGATTCTGTCAAGTATTCTCCTTGCTATCTGCGCCTCGACTTTTCTCATGTCTATCTCGTGAGGATTCTTCAGTGCTTCGCGTATTGCCTTTGGAGTTATTTCGGTAAAGATTATGCGATTTTTTCCACTTTTTAAACCCAGCAAGTACGCCAAGTGCCAAGCGATTGCTTCTCCTTCTCGATCCATATCCGAAGCTAGTAGAACTGATTTGCCTTCAGTCTTCTTTTTAAGTTCCTGAACGGTCTTTTCTTTGCCTTTGATTATCTGAAACTTCGGTTCGAAATCATTTGCAATATCGACACCAAAATCATTCTCTGGAAGGTCTCTCACATGACCTTTTGAAGCAAGTACCTCGTACTCGTTGTTCAAAACCTCCTTGATCGTATGCGCCTTGGCAGGTGATTCGACAATTATAACCTTTTCAGACATGGGATACCTCCAAACACAGAGTTTGTCCACACAGCAAGTATAATGCTTTAAAACAAGGTGTGTTAGGTGTAACACATTTGCAAGAGGGTTTTAGGTTTGTCTCAAGATCATTCTCACTGCGTTCATCAACGTTTGAAACGTCGGTTGGTCTCTGGCTTCAATATAAACCCTTACAACTGGTTCTGTTCCAGAAGCTCTTGCCAACACCCAGCTACCAGGTTTGTCGAAAAAGAACCTTGTGCCGTCGACCTCGTCCATTTCCGCTACAGCTATACCTTTCACAAAACTATCAAATTGCTTGAACTTGTTCAGGAAGTCTTGCTTTTCTTTTTCATCTGCAAAAGTCAAATCGACTCTTGTATTGTGAAACTCACCGTAGGTTTTCTTGAACTCCTGCCTGATTTCCGAGAGAGTTTTACCTTCATAGGCAAGCATTTCGAGTATCAGAAGATCTGCGAGAATACCATCTTTTTCGGGAACATGACCGGCTATGGACAGTCCACCACTTTCTTCGCCTGCTATGACAACGTTCTCGTTGAGCAAAGCCGCTGCAAGGTATTTGAAGCCAACAGGGGTTTCGAGAGATTTCTCTCCAAAAGCTTGTGCAACGGCATCAACAGCATGAGAGGTCGCAACAGTCCTAGCGATTGGTCCTTTCTTCTTTTTGTTCTTGTAAAGATGATATGCAAGAAGAGCGAGCACTTCGTTCGGTTTCAAATAATCTCCTGCCTCATCAACCACGCCAAATCTGTCTGCATCGCCGTCGGTTGCTATGCCACAATCGAAAGCCCTTCTTTTCACCAGTTCACCAACTGCTTTCATTCTGGATTCATCCGGTTCGGGTCTGTCTCCACCAAAATACGGATCTCTAAAGTCGTGTAGAATTTCCAGTTCACTGCAACAACGTCTGCACAGTTCATCCAGGTAACCGATGGCCGTGCCGTAGAGAAGGTCTAACACGACTTTCAGACCAGCTAACTTTATTCTTTCGAAATCCACATGTTTTGAGAGTTCTTTAAAATACTCTGCTCTTGGATCAAAGATTTCGAACAATTCTCGTGAGGCCGCTTCTCTTATGCTAATCATTGGGACCTTTTTTGGATCGATCTTTGCTGCAAAATCTTCTATCTGTCCGGTCAGCGTCGTTGGAGCAGGAGCTCCATCCGACGGATTGAATTTGATGCCACAGTACTCCGGGGAATTGTGGGATGCCGTTATGTTTATACCTCCGTCTAGTCTATAATGTCTTATCGCAAAGGACACAACAGGTGTTGGAGTTGGATTCTGGGGCATGTACACTTTTATCCCGTTGGCCGTCAAAACCTGGCTGACGAGCTGTGCATAACGTTCGGTCATGAATCTTGTGTCCCTTGCCACTATCACGGCTTTGGCATTGTTTTTCTTCAAATATTCAGCGATCGCTTGAGAGACTATTTTAACGTTGTCAAAAGTGAATTCTTCACTTATTATCGCTCTCCAGCCGGATGTACCAAACTTAATCTTCATGGTCGAATCCCCCCAACCAGATTTTCCTTTGAAGGTGTTTATCAAATTCACTCCACTGTTTGTTGTAGCCGTTTTTCCTCTCTTTCTGTCCTATGGATCTGAATCTCGCTAACTTTGCGTCCATGTTTTCCAGCGTATGTATGACAAAGGCTTCAGCGGTTTTCGGCACCACAGGAGATCCCCATTCAAGTTCACCGTGGTGCGACAATATGATATGCTCAAGTTGCATGAGTTTGCCCTTGGATATCTTTACGTTCGAAGCAGCCTTGTGCAAGATTTCCACACCCAAAGTGATGTGACTCTTCAGCTCTCCTTCCGTTGTCACTTCAAAGCCTTTTCTAGTTATTGTGTATTCCTCAACTTTTCCAATATCGTGAAGGATCGCACCAGCTACTAAAAGATCTTTGTTGAGAATGTCCTCGTAGACAACCCAAACCCTCTTACACGCTGTGGCTACATCAACCGTATGTTCTAGCAAACCACCTATGTAAGCATGATGAACTGATACACCAGCTGGAACTTTCAAGAACTTTTTCAGAAACTCTTGGTCTTTATCAAAAAGTTCTTTCAGCAAGCCTCTGATTTCCTTGTCTTGAATCTCTTCAATCAGTTCGAAGAGTTTTGCGCGAAGCTTTTCAACATTTTCTGGTGTTATTTCCACGAATCTTTCCATTTCGTATTCTTCGTCTCTGACAATCCTCAAAGAATCCCTTGATTTGTCCAGATTAAGCTGTAGGTGATCCTCAAAGTGAACTATTCTACCCTTTGCTAAGACCACATCGCCTTCGTTGAATCTCTCAAAATTCTCGTCGGCGTTGTACCAGTCTACAGCTCTCAAAGAGCCAGAACGATCTACCAGAGTGAGCAACAGGAATCTCTTCTGGTCTCTGGTTTCCTGCAATCTTTTGCTGGCAATTTTTGCGAGAACTTCGACGTTCTCATTGATCTTCTTGGTGATGTCATTTATCAGCGGAAAAGTTGACTCAGATTGAGGCAAGATTTTCTGAACAAAGTCTTTTGGAATCCTATCTCCCAATTGCACTCTTTCACACCCTTTCAAACAAATTGTATCAAAATTCTGAGCTGATGAGGATATCCAGAACGCTGCTAAATTCTATGTTTTTTCAGGAATATCAATTGAATACCAAAGACGATCGCAGAAATTGACAGCCCCATAATTCCCAGTCCAATTTCACTTTTGAAAATCTGCAGCATCAAACCACCCAAAAGCGGCCCTATGCCCCAAAGCATCCCTATCGTTGCTTCGTGAAAGCCCCCTTGCTTGCCTTGATCAGAATGCTTCGAGGACAGTCCATAGTAAATAGCAAAAGTGTATGGAATGGCATAGGACATGCCCCCCAGCAAAGAGATTAAGAAAAACATAACGGCACTCTTTGGAAGAAGTAAAAGGATGCTCGTTGCCGGAAGGGCATTTAGCATCATCAAAGATATTACAATGTTACTCACCCACCCTCTGTAGATCGACAAGATCAGGAACGCCAGAAAGACCGAGAGGTTTGCCCCCACAATAATGAAGCCGGTTAGACCGAGTGGAAGTCCATGCGAACTTATCAGCTTTGGAAAGAGGGACAGTATCGAGGTGTAAACAAGCCCACATAAGAAAAGAGTGAGTCGGTATGTAGCTCTATATGTCTGAATGTTTGGTAAATTCAGGTTTTTTTCCATCTTTGTGAGAATGCCGGATGGAGCGAAGGTAAAGACGTCTTTGTTCTTCTTGTAATCAACTGCGAGAAACAATCCGACACTCAAACACAGCGTTAAGCCGAATATAAACGTGATATGGGGGAAGTTTACCGTCAAAAATGGTCCAAAAGCCATGCCTATGATATTCCCAAAGCTCCAGGAGAGGTTATAGCGACCGATTGTTTTCGCATGATCTACATTGTAGCGCATCTCGTTTTTTGTGATAATTGCCACAAGCTGTGGATATAGCCCACCGAAGAAGAACTGAAAGGTGAATGCCAAAATGAAAAGCGCATGCACTCCTTTCAAAAAGGGTGATAGCACAAGAAAAACAGAGAACAGAAAACATGAAAGACTTATCAGCCGCTTATGTCCCAACCGATCGCCAAGTCCCCCCAAAATGAGGCTTGCCGTTACATAGGCAATGGCGGCAAAAAAATTGATCAGACCTATTGTGACATAGCTCAGACCCATTCTCGCAGCGGATGTGTTCACGTAGGTGTTCAAAAGATAGGCCAGAACAGAAAAGACGGCGGTTAGAAAGTTGAAAAAATGAAAGTAGCGACTCATTCCCTCAGCACCTCCAGGTTGATTTGACCAAACTAGATGTTAGCACAGAAATCTTGAAGAATTTGCTTGAAAAAGTGTTTCGTCTGCCGATAAATTATTGGGTGGTCAAATGAAGGTAGACCCAGTTTCAACGGTCAGCATAGCTTTGTTGCGCAAGACCTTTGTTGAATCAGTTGAAAACTCGCAGGAGGATACGACGATCAAAGATCGAATGATTCAACTTCTCAGCATGATAATGTATCAACAAAATGGCTTGGCGCTGAAACTTGCGCGAATTGCAGCCGAGAATTATTCAAGGGCGATGGATACAGTGGCCTAAAATTATTCTCCTGGGTGTTGTGCATGATCAAAGTTCTAAGAAATCTTGAAGTTTATTCCCCTGAGCCTCTTGGAAGATGTGATATATTGATTGCCAACGACAAGATTGCCTTGGTTGAAAAGCATCTCAAAGTTCCTCTTGCAGAAGTTTTGGATTTCACGGGAAAGATTGCTTTTCCCGGTTTGATTGACTGTCATGTTCACATAACCGGTGGGGGTGGAGAAGGAGGTTTTGCGAGTAGAACCCCAGAACTTCTGTTTTCTGATCTTGTCAAAGGTGGTATCACAACTGTCGTTGGATGTCTTGGTACAGACGGTGTAACGAGGTCTTTGGAGAATTTGTATGCAAAAGCGAAGGCCCTGGAAGAAGAAGGCGTTACGAGTTTTTTATACACCGGTTCTTACAGGGTGCCGCCCGTGACATTCACAGGTAACTTAATGAAGGACCTCATGTTGATAGACAAGGTAATTGGAGTTGGGGAGATAGCCATTTCAGACCATCGTTCGAGTCAACCAACGATTGAGGAAATCAAAAGAATAGCCGCCGATGCCAGGGTGGGTGGGATGCTCTCTAAAAAAGCAGGCGTGGTAAACCTTCACGTAGGAGATGGTCCATACGGCATTGAAATGCTGTTTGAAATCGTTAGAACAACTGAAATACCGATCACCCAGTTTCTTCCAACTCACATGAACAGAAACGAGAAATTGCTGGAAGAAGGTCTTAGATGGGTTCAAATGGGCGGTTTTGTAGACCTTACAACTGGTGATGAAGATACGAGAGGTGACCTGGCAGCGGCAAAAATTCTTCAAAAATACGTTGAACTTGGGTTTGAGAATCTTGTGACGATGAGCTCAGATGGACAGGGAAGTTTGCCGAAGTTCAACGAGAAGAAAGAATTCATTGGGTTCAAAGTCGGAAGGGTGACGTCTTTGTTTGCACATCTAAGGACAGCCATAAAAAACGGTGTTCCAATCCAAAAAGCTCTGAAATCTGTGACAATCAACCCTGCTCGAGCGCTGAGGCTGTGCGGAAAGGGAATCATCCGAGAAGGATACGATGCGGATATCCTCATCGTTGATTCAGATTTAAATGTCGATGCTGTTGTTGCGAAGGGAAAAATCTTGATGAAAGACAAAAACGTACTTGTGACAGGAACTTTTGAAGAACGCTGAAACTGCTCAACCTTTCAAACCGCTGCTTGTGAGGGATTTCACGAACAAGTCCTGCAAGGCAAAGAAAAGTACAAGAGTTGGTAGGAGTGTCACAACGGTTGCAGCCATTATAACTCCCCAATTTTGAGACGATTCAGCGTTTATAATCATACTCACAGCCACCTGAACCGTTTTCATTCTATCCTCCATCGCTACGATCAGTGGCCAAAGATACATGTTCCATGCGTATGTGAAGTTTATGATACTTGCACCGGCAACGATTGGACGGGATAACGGCAGCATGATTTTGAAAAAATACTGCATGTTACCTGCTCCATCAATTTTCGCTGCGTCTTCAAATTCTTTCGGAATGGTTTTGAAGTGTTGTTGCATTAAGAAAGTGTTAGTGGCACTCGCCATGAACGGTATAGTCATTGCCCAGTAGGTGTTAACCCATCCGAATTTGCTGACAATTCGAAACAGCGGTACTATCAAAACAACTTCAGCGGGAATGAAAAGAGTCGCGAAAATGACGTAGAACGAGAATTTGTCGCCTTTGAATTTAAAGTTTGAATAAGCATAACCTGAGAGTGTTCCGGTGATGAGCTTACCTATTGTTATCAATACAGCCACAACTGCGCTGTTCAGCATCATTCTGCCAAATGGAACCACCTTGAAAGCCTGCATGTAATTTTGCAGGTTGAAACCCCTTGGTAGAAATTTCGGTGGAAACGAAAAAACAAATTCGGTGGGTTGCAGACTCATGGCAATTGCTAAAAAAATGGGTGCAAAGACAAAAACGCTAACTGTGACAAGCAGTATTTCGGAACCTATTAGGCGCACCATTCTTTTAGTTCGCTTTTTCACCCTGAACCACCCTCATTGATAATGAACTTTCCTTTGACCGTAGAAGAAGTATATGATTGTAACAACGATCATCGCGGAAAACAAAAACATGTTCTGAGCACTGGCAGGACCAAGCTTTTGGAATCTGAAGCCATCGAGGTACAGCCTGTAGATCAGAGTCGTTGTGTAATTGCCAGGGCCTCCTTTGGTCATAACATCTACTATCGCAAAAGATTGAAACGTAGCGGAAATTATGTTCATTATCAAAAGATAAAAGGTTATCGGGGAAACTAGTGGAAAAATTATCTTCCAGATCCGTGTCCAGCTACCCGCACCGTCAATTGTACTTGCTTCCAACACATCGCTCGAGAGACTTTGCAAGGCTGCCAAATAAAAGATCACGTTGAATGGGAGCATTTTCCAAATTGAGGCGAGTATGACCGAATAAGCAGCGTAAGGTCTGCTGATCAACCAATGAGTTTGTACGCCAAAAAACTTCAGCATCAAATAATTTACATGACCAACCACAGGGTTTAAAAGAAATCCCCACAAAGCACCGGCTATGGCATATGAAATTGCGTAGGGGGCAAAAATCATGGTTCTGTAAATTCTTACCCCTGGTATCTTTTGATCCAAAAGCAAGGCAAGAAAGAATCCAAGGAACAACGACACAAGAACAGTGGCAAGTGTATACACAAGGGAGAACCAGACACTGCTTAGATAATCTGGATTTTTGAACAAATCCAAATAATTTCTCAAGCCAACGAAGATTCTTCTGTTGCCAAAAAGCGATATCCTGTAGAAACTTGAATAGAGCGCGTCATAGGCAGGATAGTATACGAACAGAATTATTATCGCGAAAGTTGGCAAAAGCAAAAGATAAGGTGTGATTTGCTTTTTCACCGCTCAACCCCCAAAGGCTGGTCGGCAGAAGCCGACCAGCTCAGTCTATGTATGTCAGAAGTACTCTTTTATAGCTTTGTTCGCCGCCTTTTCTGCCTCGTCAAGGGCTTGTTTTGGTGTCAACGCACCAGATATCATCTTTTCCGTGGCACTTTCGATGGCATCCCTGACTTCCGGGAAGGCTCCTATCACTGCACCTTGAGTATTGTAATTCTGCACGCTTGTCAGCAGTTGCAAAAGGGCTGTAAGATGGTGAGGATTCTCAGCATAATATCCGCTGACCTGTAGTTTGTGAATGGCGTCGACTCTGATTGGATAGTATCCTGTGGCTTGGTGCCAAATTATCTGCGGACCAGGTTCTGCAAGATACTTCACCAATTTCCATGCCGCTTCTTCTTCAGCTTTATTCTTCTGTCTCAAAATCCACAAGCTTCCTCCACCTACGACAACTCCTCCTCTCTGAGTTTCGTCTGGCAACGGTAAAAACGCTGTGCCCAGTTCAAAACCTTGCTTCCTTGATTCGCTCACCAACAATGCAACATCTGATGTTGAAGAAATAAGTATTCCAACTGTTTGAGAGATAAAAAGCTGTCGGGCTGCTGTCCAATCAGCTCTTCTTGTGTTTATCATCAATCCTTCCTTGGTCAAATTGTTCCAAAGCTCGAGAAACCTCAAACCCGCCTGGTTGTTGAAAACAACTTTTGTCGCTTTTCCGGTTCTTCCGTTGTTGTTGTCCACAAGCGGTTGGTTTTGCAGAGCTATATACTGTTCGAAGAACCAAGAATAAAGAGGCCAGGTGATACCTGTCCTGACTATGTTACCCTTCTCGTCCTTTTTGACAAGTTTTCTGCAGGCTTCTATCAACTCGCTGAAGGTTGAAGGAGGATTGCTTGGGTCGAGACCAACTTCTTTGAACATAGTCTTGTTGTAGTACAACAAGGGTGTAGATGTGTTCCACGGCATCGAATAGAGCTTTCCTCCAACTTTATAGTAGTTCAAAACTTGTGGCAGGAAAAGACCAACGTCAAAGGTAGGATCTCTGTCGATGAAATCCTGCACAGGAACAATAACACCACTGTCGATCATCTTCTGTGTGCTTATTTCGTTCAACTGTACAACGTGAGGCGGTGTTCCAGCCTTTACGGCAGCTATCACCTTGGCAAGAATCTCCTCGTAGCTTCCTGCGTACTGAACCTCAACTTCGATGTCCGGATTAAGCTTCATAAAGTCGTTAACCATGTTTTGAATTACCTCAATTCTCCATCCTCCCATCGCATGCCAGAACTGAATCTTAACCCTGCTAAAAGCTAAGACCGTGACGAAAACAAATAGAACTACAAAAAACCTTTTCATCTGACACACCTCCCTTTGGAACGCGTTTCAGTTGTTGTTGATACAGCAGGTACTTGAAATAGCCTTAAAGAATTGCTAATCAACCTTAAAATAAGAAAAAAACCATACCAGCCACGGTTATCTGGTATGGTTCCTCCACGTCTCCAATTTGATTATAAAATAACTACACACCATTGTCAACAAATTAGCAACGATTGTAACATATATTGATGCGAATCTCTTGTGTTGATTTGGCGTTCATTAACCAGGTCCAGGTGTCGTGTCTGTGAGATGAAAAGATCCAGGTCGATATTGGCTTGATGTACTTGGGCAAGAACACCGTGGGATACTTTCTGAGGGCTCAAATTGACAAACTGTTGACGCCCCTTTAGAGCAATCTGAAAGCTAAATATCTTTGCCGTTGCGAACTTGTTGTTCTTGATCGCATTCTTTAGGACGATAGGCTTCGATTGGTTCAATTGTCGCTCCGCATTTGTCGCATATGAGTTGCTCTCCCGACAGTCTGGCTGCCGAGTAATAAATGGAACCGCATTTTGGACATTTGTAGTAAATAGGTCACACCCCCGAGGATATTATCTTATAAGGACGGTTTTATTCTAGCACAGACTTTGTAATTTGCAACAAGATTATGATTAACAAATAGGATCGTTTTTCCTTTTTCAGTCAAAATCGTCAGCGCGAAGAAATTCTGCATCTTACGATCCAAAGTAATTGTTTGCCCGCAGATCAATTCTCATAGTCGCTTTGTGTCACGTATTTGTTGACAGTCCAGTCGGTGGTTGATATAATTATAACCAAAAAGGCAATATTCATATAGGAAATTAGGTATTTAAAAGTTTGACTGAGGAGGCTGAGAAGTTGAAGGTAACGACTCTGAGCAGATATGGTTTGAGAGCGCTGGTTGACTTGGCTGCGCATTCACGGAAGGGCTATGTTTCACTTGCGAGCATAGCTGAAAGACAAGGAATTTCGCAGAAATACTTGGAGAACATTTTCAAAATTCTCACAAAGACTGGAATAGCAGAGTCAGTTAAGGGAGCGCATGGTGGTTATAGGGTGGTCGATGAGGCGCTTGAAATTCCCATCGGCAAAATCTTGCAGGTGCTTGAATCGAATTTGCAGATGCTGCCTGCTCGGAGAACAGATGAATTGATGGATGGCTTCCTCGAGGAATTTCTCTGGAAGAGGCTGTCTTCAAAGGTTGAGGATTTGCTGAATTCAATCACCCTGAAAGATTTGGTCGACGAATACGTTGAAATGGTGGAATCGAATTCGCTCACGTATTACATATGAAAGGAGGAAGAACTATGCAGAAAAGAAAGTTTGGCTTTGATACTCTTCAGGTTCATGCTGGTCAGATGCCTGATCCAACAACCGGGGCAAGAGCTGTGCCAATTTATCAAACAACTTCTTATGTTTTTAAGAGTACAGAACATGCGATGAAACTTTTCGCACTTGAGGAAGAAGGGAACATATACACAAGGATCATGAATCCCACAACGGATGTTTTTGAAAAAAGAATGGCAGCGCTTGAAGGAGGAGTTGGGGCACTGGCCGTTGCATCAGGTTCAGCGGCCATTACGTACGCTGTTCTCAATGTGGCTTCAAGTGGAGATGAAATTGTCTCAGCAGCGACTCTGTACGGTGGAACTTACAACCTTTTTGCAAATACGATCAAAAGGTTCGGTATAAATGTAAAATTTGTTGATCCAGACAATCTGGAGAATTTCAGGAGAGCTGTCAGCAAGAGGACTAAGGCGTTTTTCGTCGAGACTATTGGCAATCCAAATGCAAATCTTGTTGACATTGAAAGGATAGCAGAAATTGCGCATGAATACGGTGTTCCATTAATTGTTGATAACACTTTTGCTACTCCGTACTTGTTCAGACCGATTGAGCATGGGGCAGATATAGTGGTTCACTCAGCGACAAAGTTCATCGGTGGACATGGAACAAGCATTGGCGGGGTAATCATCGATTCGGGTAAATTTGATTGGGAAGAGAGTGGAAAATTTCCCGAGTTTACACAACCTGATCCAAGTTATCATGGTCTGGTTTTCACGAAAGCTTTCAGAGAGGCTGCATACATAGCCAGGGCAAGAACGCAACTGCTGAGGGACACAGGGGCTTGTATTAGCCCTTTCAACTCGTTCTTGTTGTTACTCGGTTTGGAAACGCTTTCACTTAGGATGGAAAAGCATTTGTACAACACCAGGAAGATCGTCGAGTTTCTAAGCTCCCATCCCGCAGTTGAATGGGTTAATTATCCGAATTTGCCAAGCAGCAAGTATTACGAACTCGCCAGAAAATACTTCCCAAAAGGAGCCGGATCGATCTTCACTTTTGGTTTAAAGGGAGACATCGAAGCTTGCAAAAAATTCATAGAAAGCTTGCAGATTTTCTCACATCTTGCCAATGTCGGTGATGCAAAGTCCTTGGCAATACATCCTGCAAGCACTACACATTCACAACTTTCTGAAGAGGATATGTTAAAGGCCGGCATCACGCTGAACATGGTGAGATTGTCTATAGGAATTGAAGATGCCGATGATCTAATCTGGGATTTGGACCAGGCTCTTCGGAAGGCGGTAAAACTTTGATGTTTCAGGTTTCGCCTACTTCGAAGTTGGCAGTCAAGTTGATCATGCTCATTGCAACTCGTTCCGGCGATCATGCGGTAGCCGTGGATGAACTGTCCAGAGAATTTTCTGTCTCGAGAAAATACCTGCAACAGATTCTTACAAAATTGCAGAGATCGGGGCTTCTGAAAAGCATTCTAGGTAAAAATGGGGGTTATGTCTTGGCAAAATCTGCTGATCGGATTACGGTGTTGGACGTCCTCAAAGTGATGGAAAATGACCTGAACTTACTCGATTGCTTGAGGGATGATGACTCAGAAAGATGTCCACGGGCGAAGAGATGCGTAACACGTAGATTGTGGCAAAAAGTGAGAACTGAGGTTGAAGAGTTCACTAAGGCCATAACCATTAGAGATCTTCTGGAAACTTTCAACAAGTTCAAAGTCGAAAGCTACGTTTACCACATATAGCAAAGGAGGGATGATGTGAGAATCGCCAGAAATCTCACCGAGTTGATAGGGAACACGCCTTTGTTAGAACTGGGCAATTACGCTAAATTGAAGGGATTGAAGGCAAAGCTTGTTGCGAAACTGGAGTATTTCAACCCGGCCGGAAGTGTGAAAGATAGGATAGCTCTCGCGATGATAGAGGATGCGGAAAAGAGAGGAGTTATCAAACCCGGTGCAACGATAATCGAGCCCACCAGCGGAAACACGGGAATCGGTCTGGCAATGGTGACGGCAATCAAGGGCTATCGTCTGATCCTAACAATGCCTGAAACGATGAGTATAGAACGAAGAAAACTCTTAAAAGCTCTCGGTGCCGAGATAGTCCTCACACCCGGCTCAGAAGGTATGAGAGGAGCTGTGAAGAAAGCCGAGGAACTGGCAGCACAGATCCCAAACTCTTTCATACCACAACAGTTTAAAAATCCCGCTAATCCGGAAATTCACAGAAGGACCACCGCCGAGGAAATATGGAGAGATACGGATGGACGGGTGGATATCTTTGTGGCAGGTGTTGGGACCGGTGGAACGGTAACCGGAGTTGGGGAAGTTCTTAAACAGCGTAAACCAGATGTCAAGGTTGTCGCTGTTGAACCTTATGATTCGCCTGTCCTTTCCGGTGGTCAACCTGGTCCACACAAAATTCAAGGAATTGGTGCCGGATTTATACCTGATGTGTTGAACTTAAGGGTAATAGACGAGATTATCAAGGTTAAGACAGAGGAGGCCTTAGAAACATCTCGTTTGCTTGCAAGAGTAGAGGGGCTGCTGGTCGGGATATCTTCGGGTGCAGCAGCTTTTGCTGCAGCTCAGGTTGCGCTGAGAAAGGAAAACGAAGGTAAGCTGATTGTGGTGGTTTTGCCAGACACGGGTGAAAGGTATCTTTCAACGGATTTGTACGAAATATGAGGGGAGGTGAAGTATGCCGGTTGTTGTACCAGCTGGACTACCATCTGGACAGATTGTCAAGTCCGAAGGTATACCCGTTTTCGAATATCGTGAAAAAACCGAGAAAGATGCGCCGTTTGTCAAAGTGGGAATACTGAATCTCATGCCAAAGAAGGAAGAAACCGAGGCTCAGTTTTTGAGAGTTTTGGGCAATACACCGATAGTTTGTCATATAACCTTTTTGTACACAAAAACGCGTATTCCACAAAATACACCTTTTGATCATTTAAAGAGGTTTTACAAAACCTTCGATGAGGTTAAGGACGAATTCTTTGATGGGTTTATAATAACCGGAGCTCCCGTGGAGCACTTGCCTTTTGAGGAAGTGGATTATTGGGAAGAGTTGACAAGGATAATGGACTGGTGTGAAACAAATGTCGGAACAACTTACTACGTTTGTTGGGCTCCTCAAGCCGCCCTCTATCACCGTTACGGTATCGCAAAATACACCCTCAAGAGAAAAATGTTCGGCGTTTTTAAACATACCATCACGGATAGGAATGAATATTTGTTCAAAGGCTTTGACGACGTCTTTTATGCACCACACTCAAGACACACTGAGATCAGAAGGGAAGACTTGTTGAGAATATACGAAATCGAGATTCTTTCTGAGTCCGACAAAGCCGGGGTCTACATAGCTGCAACAAGAAACCGAAGGCACATTTTTGTAACAGGGCATCCTGAGTACGATCCTTTGACTTTGAAACAAGAATACGAGAGGGACAAAGCCAAGGGTATGGATATAGACATTCCTGAAAATTATTTTCCGAACGATGACCCAAGCCGTACCCCTGTAGTCAACTGGAGAAGTCACGGACATCTGCTTTTCGCAAACTGGCTGAATTACTACGTTTATCAAAAGAGATTTCCAAAGTGAGTGGGTTTCTCAAAAAGTCAGCGCATGTTTTATAATCTGAGGTGTATTACACTTTCTCTCAGCTCAAGGGGGTGGAGCAAGTGGCGAAAAGCAAAGGAGGAGTTCTAAGTTGGTACTTTGGTACGAACGTTCTCCTGCGAATCCTGATCGGCTTGATCCTTGGGGCGATTGTCGGGCTAATAGTCGGGCCAAAAATTCAGGTTCTCTCTCCCCTAGGTGATTTGTTCATCAGATTGCTCAAGATGATAGTTGTACCAGTCGTATTCTTCTCTCTGGTGGCAGGTGCGGCAAGCATAAGACCTTCGAAGCTTGGCAAAGTTGGCGTCAAGATAATGGTCTATTACCTTCTCACAACTATCGTAGCTGTTTCGATAGGTTTGATCATTGCGAATATTTTCAAACCAGGTCTTGGTATTACGCTGCCCGGTGAAGCTCCTGGTAGACAACTAACACAACCATCCCTTGTTCAAACGCTTTTGAACATTGTCCCGACGAATCCTGTTGATTCTCTTGCAAAAGGTGATGTTTTGCCGATAATCTTTTTCGCGCTTGTGTTTGGAATAGCCCTTTCATTCTTAAAGGACAGCAAAGATGAACGACTCAGCGAAGGTGCGACGTTGATTTTCAAATTCTGCGATGCCGCAGCTGAAACGATGTACAAGGTTGTTCGTGGAATCTTAGAGTATGCCCCAATAGGTGTTTTCGCACTGATAGGAATCGTTTTTGGAAACCAAGGTGCAAAGGCTTTTGGACCACTTGGCATGGTGACTTTGACGGTCTACCTTGCCCTTGCGGTGCACTTGTTCATAGTTTACATGCTTGCTTTAAGGTCATTTGGGTTGTCTTTCACAAAGTTTCTGAAAGGTGCAAAGGAAGCAATGTTAACGGCTTTTGTGACAAGAAGTTCGAGTGGTACCTTGCCTGTCACTTTAAAGAACGCCGATGAACTCGGTATACCAAGGAGTATTTCTTCTTTCACATTGCCTCTCGGTGCAACGATAAACATGGACGGAACGGTTATCTATCAGGGTGTTTGTGCGCTGTTTATAGCCTTTGCCGTTGGAGCGAACCTGAGCTTTGCCCAGCAGTTGACTGTTATAATCACGGCTACGCTTGCTTCAATAGGTACAGCTGGTGTGCCAGGTGCTGGAGCCATAATGTTACTTATGGTTCTTAACTCGGTTGGTTTCAAAGTTGATCCGGGAACAAGGGTTGCAGCAGCTTACGCCATGATCCTTGGAATAGATGCTCTGTTGGATATGGGGCGAACTTGTCTGAACGTCACAGGGGATTTGGTTGGTACCTCGATTGTGTCAAAGACAGAGGGCGAACTTGATCTTTCGAAATGGAAATAAAGGAGGGCTGCAACTGCAGCCCTCTTTCATATCAAATGTTTGATTATTCTGAGAATGTGCTGGTTTTCGGCCACGTCGTGAACTCTCACGACATCAACTTTTTTCATTGCACAGTAGGCTGTTACGGCGAGAGTTCCAAATAAACGTTCCTCTGGCGGAAGTCCTCCAAGGGCATTGCCGACGAAGGTCTTCCTGGAGTGTCCTACAAGTATGGGAACTTTCAAGGATTTGAATTCGTCAATTCTTCTCAGTATCTCGATGTTATCTTCAAAGCGTTTTCCAAAACCGATTCCTGGATCTATGATCACTTTGTTCTCAAATCCATGCTGCTTGAGAAAGTCCATTCTCTCGATGAAGAATTCCATAAGTTCTTTCACAACGTCTTCGTAGTAAGGGTTCTGCTGCATCGTTTTTGGCTCACCTTTCATGTGCATTAGGACAACTGCTGGTTTGTACCTTAAAATGACCTCTATCATTTTCTCGTCAAAACGTAAAGCGCTTACGTCGTTTACGATATGCGCACCGAGCTTCAAAGCCTCTTCTGCAACTTTTGATTTGTACGTATCCACCGATATCACAACGTTGAAATTTGATCTGACCAATTCGACAGCAGGTATAACTCTGTTGAGCTCTTCTTCTTCGCTAACAGGATCGGAGCCTGGTCTTGTCGACTCTCCTCCAATGTCAACTATGTCAACTCCATTTTGAACCATATTGGCTACATAGTCGAGCAGTTTGTTTTTGTCCACTCTACTTGCTGGATAGAAAGAATCTGGAGTAACGTTGACTATTCCCATGAGCAACGTTCTATCAAAGGTCAGTTTCATATTGCCCGGAAGGGCAATTTCTTTGAGTGGTTCACCGTACAGGCAATTTCTCATCGATTCTGAAATTTTATCCAGATCCCAATAGTGCATCATTCCAAGTTTGCGTATGGCTTTGTCGTGTTGGGCCAATGTTCCAAGTGTGAGAACGTTGGTTTTTTCGACCTTGTGTGTTATGGCATTACGATGAACCGCTGCATCTCCACCTGCTGCAAGCATCTCTTGCTTTATGACATTTGCAGCGATTACTGGCACGTCGTAGATGAGCAACGCTACAAATTGGCCCTTCTTCTCGAAAATTGGAATAGACGCTGGATCTACGCCCACTTTTCGAAGCCCAGAGAAGGGTTGCTCCAGTCTTGTCACGATGTATCCCATTCACAAACCTCCTTTAGTTTTTCCTTTATCTGTTTAAGGGAGTTCTTTATTATCCTTGCCGTAGCACCCCAGATAACTAAACCTGGAAGGCGATATCTGATTGTTGGAGTGCCATTCGGCATGATCACTTCTTCACAATCAAGGCTGTCGAAGATCTCGAGTTTGACGAAGTAGATTTCCTCAACTTCTTCGTGGTTAAGTCTAAAATTTCTCGAGTTGAGCAGAACAAGAAAAGGTGTTATTTGAATTCTAGAACTGGCAGTGGTTGTATCATCGAGTTTTCCAAGTAGTTTGCACCGCTTTTCCTCAACGCCGATTTCTTCTTCCAGCTCTCTCAGGGCAGTCTGCTCCAGACTTTCATCCTTTTCGGCGAATCCACCTGGGAAGGCTATCTGTCCAGGGTGTCGCTGAAGCTTCCTGGATCTTCGTATGAGTAGCAAGTACGGTTCACTTTCAATATAAACAACTGGGACACAAACAGCCGAACGATTCACAATTATCACGTCCGTTTAGATTATAACCTCCCGGTGTTTGATGGCATTGCGATCTGATTGGTTGACTGACTTGACAAAATCGATACGTACATGTTACTCTATAATGAATCGCATACCGCTGGCGTGATATAAATTTATATCACAATAGATAATTTTTCTTAACTAAAGGGGTGAGCTGAATGAAGATCTGTGTAGTCGGCGCCGGAAATGGTGGTCAAGCTTTAGCAGCTTTTCTTGCGCTCAGAGGGCATGACGTTTCGTTGTACAACAGAAGTGAATGGAGAATTGCTCCTATAATCAAAACTAAGAAGATCAAAGTCGAGGGTGAAATCAACGCCACAGCTCAGATTTCTTTTGCTACGACAGACATTTCAATGGCAATGAAAAACAGAGAGCTGATCATGGTAGTCCTTCCTGCAAATGCCCACAGAGAGATAGCCGCAAAGATGGCTCCGCATCTGGAGGATGGACAGGTGATCGTTTTAAATCCTGGAAGAACAGCTGGGGCGCTTGAGTTTTACAACACTTTGAAGGAGATGAAGCTAAAGAAAAACGTGACGATAGCCGAGGCTCAAACCTTTATATTCGCCTCTCGGGCATCGAACCCTGGTGTTGTGAGGATATTTCGCATCAAAAACGCTGTTCCGGTGGCCGCTCTGCCATCGACAAAAAATCCTGAACTCGAAAGAACTTTGATCAAAGTTATGCCCGAATTCGAAATTGTTGAAAGCACACTTTATACGAGCTTTAACAACATAGGTGCAGTCTTTCATCCTGCAACAATAGTCCTCAACACAGGCTGGGTAGAGACAACTTTTGGAAAATTCGAATTTTATTTTGAAGGCATAAGTCAATCGGTTGCGAGAGTTCTTGAAGCCATCGATTTCGAAAGATGTGAAATTGCAAGAAAATTCGGAATAGAACCGATGACAGCTGTACAATGGCTTGGCTATGCTTATGATGTGAGAGGTTCAAACCTTTACGATGCCATACACAACAACGAGGGATATCGTGGCATACAGGCTCCCACAAGTCTTGAAAACCGATACATAACTGAGGATGTTCCAACCAGTTTGGTGCCATTGTCGGCTTTTGGGAAGCTCGTAGGTGTGCCAACTCCGACCATAGATTCCATAGTACAACTTGCCTCGCTGATGATGGGAGTTGATTATCTTAAAGAGGGCAGAAACTTCGAGAGGCTTCATTTAGAAGGTAAGACTGTCGAGCAGGTCAAGCGCACAATGGAAACAGGTGAGGATTAATCTTGGTGGTGAGAAAATGAGGATTGCGGTCGTTTATGACACAGTGAACCTGGATGAACCAAGGGAAAGAATGGTCAAAGCGGTTGTTAAAGCGCTCAGGACGAAATACGATGCAGAAGCATTGGCCTTTGACGAAGATTTTGCGAGAAAAGTTCGAGAGTTTGACGCCGTTTTCAACTTATCGACTGCTCACAAGCAGCTACATGTTCCCGCACTTTTGGAGATTTTGAAAATACCGTACACCGGTTCGGATCCGTTGGCCCATGCTCTTTGCATAAACAAGGTTATAACGAAGATGATTTTTGTTCAAACCGGCATTCCAACACCGAAATTTGTAGTTGTTGAAACCGGACAGATGCCACCGCAGATCTATTTCTATCCAGCCATGGTCAAGCCGTCAATGCAGGGAAGTGCAAAAGGAATCCACGCGGATTCAGTCGTTCATAATTACGACGAGCTCTGTAGAATAGTGAAAAGAATTCACAAGGAATTCGGCGAAACAGCGCTGGTTGAAGAATTCATCGAGGGAAGGGAACTGAGTGTCGGAATCATTGGCAGAGAGGTTCTTCCAATACTCGAGATAGACTTTTCACAGCTGGGAGAAGGTTTGGAAAAGTTCTACTCCTTCAGGGTGAAACACCATTACGGTGACAAAACTAAATACCATTGTCCGGCAGATATCGATGAGCGTTTGAGAGAAAAGATCGAATTCTACGCAAAGAAGGCTTTTGAGACTTTGAGACTCAGAAATTACGCCAGAATGGATTTGAGAGTGAGAGGGGATGAAGTTTATTTTCTTGAAGTTAATTCCTTGCCGATGATTGCACCGAATTATTCAGACATCGTCAAAATGGCTGAAGCAGCTGGATACAGTTACGATGAGATGGTCCTTCGAATCTTCGAAGAAGGAGTGGTGACGTCCTCCCCTCAATAAATTGAGGAGGATTACTGCCCCGTCGCGCTCCCCCGTTTTTCTAAAG